>ENA-UOIY01000415-UOIY01000415.1-human-gut-metagenome-genome-assembly--contig:-P114-NODE-415-length-71346-cov-12.023243_pt1 | contig 71346 bp, 83 predicted proteins | sample MGYA00242335_ERZ723882 | MGnify/ENA metagenome assembly ERZ723882 | reverse complement strand
TGCGCTGAGTAATTTCTTATTCAATTAGTGCGGGGGTTGTTTACCGCTTCAACCGCTCTCCCAGCTGAGCTATACCCCCATGCCGTTTTATTTTTACCGTTCCGTTCGGCTCGGAACAAGTGATAATATAGCACACGGAGTCGAAACTGTCAACACCTTTTTGAAGAAATTTTTGCTTTTTTGAAAGGTTCTCCTTTCATTAGAGCATTTTCCCCGATTTGAGAGGCTTTCTCCTTGGTCTCCGGATGCCGCCAAAGCCTCTTTCTCCCGTCAGATGCCAAGGGGGTGTGACCGCATGGATCAAGAGCGCGGTCAAAGCGGTACCCCCTTCTAATTTTGCTTAGCGCGTCAAAGCCGCATAAAAGCAGGGCCCTTCCGCGCTCAAAAAAGGCCCTGCTTTTCTTTTTACCCTCTCGCAAACACTGTGTAGCGTCCGCTCGGCGCGTCGAAGAAGTTTTCGCCTGCGACGGATTTGACGTGCAGGCCGTCGCTGCCGCGCAGCAGTGTGAACGCGCCGTAGCGCACCGTGCTCGCATTCTCGTTCAAGTGATAGCCGAAGACCATGCCCTCGCCGTTCGTGCCGAGGTAGTTGAGCTGGCCGGTGTACTCAAAGTAAATCCCAACCTCGCTGTTGATGTCCTGCACCGTGAGACCGCCGCCATCCGTGAGCGTCAGAATATAATCGCTGTCATAGCTGCCCTGCTCGGCGGTGTCGTGCGTCACGGTCGCCGTCCATTCGCCGAGAAATTCCGACGGGATCGTGTAGTCCGCGTCGCTGACCGCGCCGGAGAGGTCATGCTTCTCTCCTGCCGCGTCGACGGCGAACACCGTCTGATACGTGCCGTAGTCCTCCTCGACCTCTCCGGACTCGAACGAAACGATATCCTTCACGCCGCCGAGCGGCCCGCCGTCGCAGAGGAAGCCCGCCGTCAGCCCTTCGAGCAGGTTCACATACTCCACCGCCCCCTCGCTCGTCAGCAGGAAGATGTACGGGAAGTACCCCTGCCCCACCGAGCCGACGAACACATCCGTGTAGTCGGAATACAAACCCTCCACCGGGTAGACGGTCTCGTAGTCAAAGCGGAAATTTTCCGCGTACCACGCGGAGTCCGCCGTCTTTTCAAAGCTGACGGTCAAATTGCCGCCCGAGAGCGCTGCCTTGACAAAGCTGTCCTGCGCCGTCTTCTCGACCGTCTCGCGCGCGGAGAGGTCGAGCGCAAGGTCAGCGTCGTAGCTCTCCGCCCCGGCGAACGAGCCGACGGGCACGATCATATGCAGCGCGCCGCCGTCGAGATAGAGCCGCATTTCCGCGTTGATGTTCTCGTCCGAGAGCGTCCACGCGCGGCGCTCGGCGTAGGACGCGATGAAGTCCGCGCTGCCCATGCTGCCGCTGAGCGCGTCGCGGTACATCTCGTCAAAGTAATTTGCCGCGGTGCGGCGCGCCGCCGTGATGAAGTCCTGCGTTGAAAGCTCGCAGCGCGCCAGCAGATCCTCGCTCATCAGCCGCTTGCCACCGAAAAAGTCGTAGCTGTACGTCTCCGTCATGCTTGTGTCGCCGTCCATCTCCGCGCGCACCACGAGGCAGAGCAGGCTGTCGTTCCAGTAGCTTGTCCACGTGACGGAAATGCACGTGAGCGAGACACGGGATGCCATCATGTTCTTCTGCTCCTGCACGAGCGCGCCGAATTGATCGGCGATCTCGGCGTTCAGTGCGGCGGCGACCGCCGTTTCCGACACGATTCTTGGCACATGGTAATTATACGAGAGCGTGTTGTTCTCGCTATCCGTGTACTCGCCCTCCTCACTGTAAAGCTCGGAAATGAGCGAATCATCGTAGCCGGACGGGGTGTCGTCCGACTCCTTTTCGCCGCAGGCGGCAAGGTTCAGCAGCAAAAGCGCCGTGAGCAGCGCGGAAAACAGTTTTTTCATAGGGTCCCTCTCTCAAATTTAGTGTCTGTCTTTTCTGCCATTATAGCGGATTTTTGCAAAAGCGCAACGGCTTTTCGCGCGCGGCAGCGCTCGCCGATTGACAGAATTCCACCGAGGTTATAGAATATGTGTACTTTCGAACTTCAGGAGTTTTTATGTACGATTATACACAAGCCAAAATGAACGACGACGCCATTCGCGCCATCAGCTCCATCGGCCTCGCCCACCTGGGCGACGCGGTGTATGAGCTGCTTGTGCGCACGTATCTGTGCGTGCACGGCAAGGCGACGGGCAAGGGCCTTCACCGCGCGACGGTCGAGCTCGTCTGCGCGCCGCAGCAGGCGCGCTTTGCCGAAAAGCTCTTACCCCTTTTGACGGAGGAAGAGGCCTCTGTGTTCCGCCGCGGGCGCAACGCGAATGTCCATTCCATTCCCCACCACGCCGACCGCGCGGACTATCAGAAGGCCACGGGCCTCGAGGCGCTGTTCGGCTGGCTGTATCTGCGCGACGATCACGCGCGCATCAACGAGCTTTTCAACCGGATGATGGAGGACGACAATGCCACTTGACGCGATCTGCCTGCGGGCAGTTTTACACGAGCTGAGACCTCAGCTCATCGGCGCGCGCATCGACAAGGTGCAGCAGCCCGCGCGCGACCAGATCGTTCTGCTGCTGCGTGGCAATCTGCGCCTGCTGCTCAACGCGGGCGCAAACCAGCCGCGCATCCAGCTCACAAACATCCTGCGCGACAACCCTGCCCAGCCGCCGATGTTCTGCATGCTGCTACGCAAGCACTTAGTCGGCGCGCGCGTGCTGTCCATCGAGCAGCCGGACCTTGAGCGCATGGTGATCCTGACGCTCCAGTGCACGGACGAATTCGGCGAGATCAGCCGCAAGCAGCTCGTGCTCGAGTGCATGGGGCGGCGGTCGAACCTCGTCCTGCTCGACGCGCAGGGGCGCATCGTCGAATGTCTGCGCCGCGTGGATGCGGACCTTTCCGCCACGCGCCAACTGCTGCCCGGCCTTTTTTACCATCTGCCGACACCGCTCGACAAGCTGTCGCTTTTATCGCAGGAGGAGGACTCCCTCGCCCTCGCGCAGCGCGGCGGCGACGCGGAGCAGGCTGTCGACAAGTGGGTGCTCGACCATTACACCGGCATTTCGCCGCTGATCGCGCGTGAATTCGCTTTCCGCGCGGGACACGAGACCGACGTGCGCTTCGGCGCGCTGAACGATGCGCAGCGCGGGGCGCTGGTGCAGGAATTTTCCGATACAGCCAACGCTGTAAAGGAAGATAACTATATGCCCGTCATCCTCTACCGCGACGGCAAGCCCGTGGATTTCACCTACCGTTCCATCGCGCAGTACGGCGCGGAAACGCAGGTCGAGACGCGTGAGAGCTTTTCGCAAATGCTCGACGAGTTCTACGACGCGCGTGAGCGGCAGGAGCTCTCCGCCCGCCGCGGCCGCGAGCTGACGCACGCGGTCACGGTCGCGCGCGACCGCATGGCGCGCAAGGCCGAGAACTTAAAGCACGACTACGCCGCGACGCAGAAGCGCGACGAATTCCGCCTGCGCGGCGACCTCATCACCGCAAACCTGTACCGCATGAAGAGCGGAGAAAAAGTCTTGCATGCGGAAAACTACTATGAGGACGGCTGCCCGACCATCGACATCCCGCTCGACCCGCTGCTCTCCCCCCAGCAGAACGCCGCGAAAAACTACAAGCAGTACAACAAGCTCAAGACCGCCGAATTCCACCTGCGCGAGCAGATCGAAAAGGCGGAAAACGAACGCGCGTACTTGGAGAGCGTTTTGCAGGAGCTTTCGCAGACGGAGACTGAGCAGGAATTCAACGAAATTCGCCGCGAATTGCAGGAGACGAACTACCTCAAAAAATCCAGCGGCGGCAAAAAGGAGCTCAAGCGCGCCTTTGCCCCGCACACATTCAAAACGTCGAGCGGGCTCGAGGTCCTCGTCGGCCGCAGCAACGTGCAGAACGACCAGCTGACAAAAAAGGCCGACAAGCGCGACTACTGGTTCCACACCCAGCACATCCACGGCTCGCACGTCATCCTGCGCTGCGCGGGCCTCACGCCGGGCGACGAGGATCTGCGCGAGGCCGCGATGCTCGCATCCTACTTCTCGCAGGCGAAGGAGAGCAGCAGCGTCCCCGTCGACTACTGCCCCGTGAAGTTCGTCAAAAAGCCCGCGGGCGCACGCCCCGGCATGGTGACCTACGACAATTACCGCACACTCTATGTCACGCCTGAGGAAGGGCTTGCCAAAAAGCTCTTGATTAGGTAAACTGTTGGAAAGCAATTCCCCTCTCCCCTGTTGGACGCAAAAGCAAGTTTGATGTTGGAAAGGAGAACCCCATGGATAAAAAGGGAAAAACCGTGCTCATCGCCGTCGCCGCGATGCTGCTCGTCGTGGCTATCTTTTTGCTGCCGCGCCGTTCGCAGCCGCTCGGCGAGCTGATCCCCGCGCCTGAGACCGCCCGCGTCGACGGACTCTTCTACATTTCGACCATTGTTCCCACGCCGGACGGCTACGGCACGTTCGACACCGGCGACTGCCGGGTAGAGGGCTATCCGGACAGCGAGGCCGCCGCGGCTCTGCGCAGCGCTATGTCTGAAATTTCGGTGCAGCGCTATTACCGCCTGCCCACCTCGCTTTTCTCCCGCTTCACGCAGAACTGGAACTATGTCACCGTCTGGTGGATCCCCGAAGACGGACAGAAGCATGACCTATACCTCAACTGGGACGAGGGCTTCATCTACGATGACGCCCACCCCGCCGTCGCCTACAAAATCGATGGCAACGCGCAGCAGGCGTTCAGTCAGCTCTGCGCCATCATCAGCGAGTACGGCGCGTACACCCGATAAAATTCAGCAATAAAAAACTCCGTATGAGAAATCTCATACGGAGTTTTTTTGCGTCCTTACAGCATTTTCTGCGGCATCTGCCACGCGTTGTGGTCGGTGTGCAGCAGGTGGTGCGACTTTTCGCCAAGCGGCGCGCCGAGGTAGTCCTTGTAGAGCGCCTTGACATCCGGATTCTCGTGCGAGAAGCGCAGAAGCTCACCCTGATCGAGCCGCCAGAGCACGTTGCCGCGATCCTCGGCAAGCTCGGTACCGTCGTGGATGGGCTGGCCGCCGCCGCCCGCGCAGCCGCCGGGACAGGCCATGACCTCGACAAAGTCATACGCTGCGTCGCCGCGCTTGACAGCCTCAATGAGCTTGCGGGCTTTCCCGAGCGAGCTCACGACCGCGACGCGCACGTCGCCCGCGCCGGGGATGTTGAACGTCGCCTCCTTCCACCCGTCCATGCCGCGCACGGCGGTAAAAGCGTCAGGGTCAGGATTCTTGCCCGTAACAAGGAAGTACGCCGAGCGCAGCGCCGCGTCCATCACGCCGCCGGTCGTGCCGAAGACGACCGCCGCGCCGGTCGCAGAGCCGAGCGGGCTATCAAATTCTTCCTCGGGCAGGTACTTGGGTTCAATGTGATTCGCGCGCATCATAATGTTCAGCTCGCGCGTCGTGATGCTCACGTCGACATCGGGGTCGCCCGCGTCGTTTTTCATCGTCGGCAGCGCGCATTCGCTCTTTTTCGACACGCACGGCATGATCGAGACGACGAAAAGGCGCTTGGGGTCGATGCCGACCTTTTCGGCAAAGTAGCTCTTCGCCACCGCACCGAACATCTGCTGGGGCGACTTGGCCGTGGAGAGATTGTCCGTCAGTTCGGGGTACTGGGACTTCACAAAGCGAACCCAGCCCGGGCAGCAGGACGTGAACATCGGCCACTGATACTGGTCCTTGTGGGTGAAACGCTCGATAAACTCGCTGCCTTCCTCCATGATCGTGAGGTCGGCGGCAAAGTCGGTGTCGAACACATAGTTGAAGCCCAGCTCGCGCAGCGCCGCGACCATGCGCTTGGGCGTTGCGAACTCGCTGTCGAGCCCGAACTGCTCGGCCCATGCCGCGCGCACCGCGGGCGCGACCTGCGCCACGGTGACGGTATTCGGATCGTCGATCGCGTCGAAGACGAGACCCGTGTCGTCGCGCTCGCGCAGCGCCGCCGTCGGGCAGTGGGTGATGCACTGGCCGCAGTACGTGCACTCGGTATCTTGAATGCGGCGGTTGTACGATGCGTCGACGACCGTGCGCGAGCCCGTGCCGAGAAGGTCCCAGATCTTCACGCTCTGCACGTTTTCGCACACCTGGATGCAGCGCAGGCACTGCACGCACTTGTCGTTCTCGCGAATGAGCGGCGTGGAATAGTCCACCGCCTCGTGCCGCAGCTTTTTGGGGAAGTGCGTGCCGCGCATGTTGAAGTCGTTCGCCAGCTGCTGCAAGGTGCAGTTGCCGCTTCGCGTGCAGTTCGTGCACGATGTATCGTGGTGTGAGAGGATGAGGCGCAGGTTCATGCGGCGCGCCTCGCGCGCCTTGGCGCTGTTCGTGAAGACGACCATGCCGTCCGCCACCACATTGTCGCACGCGGGGACAAGGCGCTCCATGCCCTCGACCTCCACGCAGCAGATGCGGCACGCGCCGATCTCGTTGATATCCTTTAAGTAGCACAGCGTCGGGATATTGATATTGACCGAGCGCGCGGCCTCCAAGATCGTGGTATTCTCGGGCACGGTGACGCTCTTGTGGTCGATGGTCAGTGTGACGTTTCTTACCATTTGCCTTTCCTCCCTCCGCGGAAGATGCCGTAGCCGAAGTGGTCGCAGCGCAGGCAGCGCGACGCCTCGGAGTACGCTTCTTCATCGGTGAGGCCGCACTCGATGCACTTGAAGTCGTGCTTGCGTTCGCCCGCCTCGCGCTCGGTGGTGTCGATGCGGCCGTGGGGCGGCTTGTTGTTCAGCCGTGCCGTGGGGATCTCGACACCGGGGTCGATCTCGTGGTGGAAGCCGAGGTATTCGTCGATATTCGCCGCGGCGACCTTGCCGGCCGCGATGGCGCGGATGACGGTCGCAGGGCCGGTGACGCAGTCGCCGCCGGCGAAGACGCCGTCCATATTGTCGATCTGGCCGCTGGCCTCGGCGACGAACGCGCCGCGCTTGATGGCGATCTTCGTCTGCTCAAAGCCGTGGGTCTCCACGCCCTGACCGATGGCGACAACGACAACGTCCGCCGCGATGCGCTTTTCGCTGCGCTTGGCCTTTTCGGGCGCGGGGCGGCCCTTTTTATCCATCTCGCCGATGATCTGCGGCTGTGTCCACAGCGCGACGGCGTGCCCGTTCGCATCGGTCTCGATGCGGACAGGTGCCTGAAGCGTCACGAGCTCCACGCCCTCGGCAACGGCGCCCTCCACTTCCTCGGGAAGGGCCGTCATGTCCTCCTGGCGGCGGCGGTAGACGCAGCTCACTTTGCGCGCGCCGAGACGAACCGCGCTGCGGCAGACATCCATCGCGACGTTGCCGCCGCCGATGACGACGATGTCCTTGTTGCGGAAGTCCGGCATGTAATCGTCGCCGATCTCGCGCAGCATCTCGACAGCGGAGATGACGCCCTCGGCGTCCTCGCCCTCGATGCCGGTCTTTTTATCCGTGTGCGCGCCAAGCGCGATGTAAAGCGCGTCGTTCTGCTGGCGCAGCTCGTCGAACGTCACATCGTCGCCGACATTGACGTTGACATGCACATCGATGCCAAGCGCCAGCATCGACGCGATCTCCGCGTCAAGCACCTCGCGCGGCAGACGGTAGTTGGGGATGCCGTAGCGCAGCATGCCGCCGAGCTTTGCGCGCTTTTCATACACGGTGACCTTGTGGCCCATCAGGGCTAAGTAATACGCCGCGGAAAGGCCGCTCGGGCCGCCGCCGATGACGGCGACCTTCTTGCCTGTGGGCTCGGCACAGTCGGGCTGCGGCACGTAGCCCGCGTTATCCACCGCGTAGCGCTTGAGGCCGCGGATGTTGACCGCGTCATCGATCATATTTCTGCGGCAGCGCGCCTCGCACGGATGCTCGCAGATGTACGCGCAGGCCGAGGGGAATGGGTTATCCTTGCGGATCAGGCGCACGGCGTCGGCGTAGCGGCCGTACTTGATGAGCACGAGATAGCCCGGGATATCCACGCCCGCAGGGCACAGCGCCACACAGGGAACGGGCTCGCGCATGCCGCCAAGGCAGCGGTGGCGCAGGATGTGCTCTTCATAGTCGTCGCGGAAGCCCTGCACGCCGTCAAGCACCAGGCGCGCCGCATCGCGGCCAATGGCGCAGTCGGCGCTGTTGACGATCACGCGCGCCACGCGCTCGATGATCGAGATGGTCTCCATCGTGGCTTCGCCCTCGAGCACCTGCTCCATCAGCGCGGAAAGCTGCCCCAAGCCGATACGGCAGGGAACGCACTTGCCGCAGGTCTGCGCGTGGCAAAGGTCCAGAAAGCTCTTGGCAAGGTCCACCGGGCACAGTCCCGGAGGGCTTGCGGCGATACGCCGCTCCACATCGCGGTACAGCCCGTCGATGACGGTCTGGGCATGGGAGGGCGTCATAATATCGAGTCTTGACACTGCTGTTTTCTCCTTTCACTGCTTGCCATCAGTGTAGTATCGGCCGGCAGGACAAATGCACGTATCCCGCCGCCTGATGTCAGCATCCATAAATAGATGTTATCTATAATAAACGTTAGTCATTCCATTTTCAATAGTCAATGCGGATTTTTTGTCATATTTTTCCATTTCACTCCATTTGGCTAACAAAGAAAAGCGAGGGCCGCAGCCCTCGCCTGTTTTTCCCTTTTATTTGCCGCGGATCTCGTCGAAGGTATCGGTGACGGCCTGCTCCGGCGCGGGCGTCGCGAGCGATACGATCACGATCGCAATGCACGCCGCAAGGAACGCGGGGAGCAGCTCGTAGATGGCCCACGCGCCGCCCATCGGCGCGATGAGGTACTTCCAGATGAAGACCACCGCACCGCCGGTGATCATGCCCGCGAGCGCACCCTGTTTGTTCGCGCGCTTCCAGAAGAGCGAGAAGAGCATCACGGGGCCGAACGCCGCGCCAAAGCCCGCCCACGCAAACGAAACCACGCGGAACACGGAGCTGTTGGGGTCCCACGCAAGCACCATGCCGATGATGGCGATGCCGATGACCGTGGCGCGCGCGGCGAGCATCGTCGTGCGCTGGTTCATCTTGATACCGAACGAATGCTGCATAAGGTCCTGTGACACGCTGGACGCCGCGGCTAAAAGCTGCGAGTCCGCGGTCGACATCGTTGCGGCCAGAATGCCCGAGAGGATGATGCCCGCCATGATGGCAAGCAGCACGCCGTGCTGGCTCATCAGGTCTGCCAATTTAATGATGATGGTCTCGGATTCCGCGCTCGTCGCCAGGAAGGGCACTTTGCCCGCGGCGGTCACGCTATAGCCGATGACGCCGATGCACACGGCGATGAACATGGAGATGACAACCCAGATCGTCGCGATGCGGCGGGACTGGTTGAGCTCCTTTTCCTCGCGGATGGCCATAAAGCGCAGCAGGATGTGCGGCATGCCAAAATAGCCGAGGCCCCACGCGAGCGTCGAAATGATGCTCAGCGTGCTGAACGAGGCGGCTGTGCCGCTCGCAGCATCGTAGCCCTGCGTCATGTTGAGATAGCCCGGCAGCGCGCTGGCGTTGTCGATGACCGTGTCCAGTCCGCCCGCCTGCTGCACGCCGAAGCATACGATGACGATGAGCGCAATGGTCATGAAGATGGACTGGATCAGGTCGGTGAACGAAACGGCCATAAAGCCGCCCATCACCGTGTACAGCACGACCACGATGCCGCCGACGATCATCGCCGTGTGGTACTCCACACCAAAAAGGCTATTGAAGAGCGTGCCGATGGCCTTGAAGCCGGACGCCGTGTAGGGAATAAAGAAAATGAGGATGACGACCGCCGCGATGCAGGAGAGCAGATGCTTTTTATCGCCGTAGCGGCGAGCGAAAAAGTCAGGGATCGTGATGGCGCCGAGCTTCGCTGAATACCGGCGCAGGCGGCGCGCGACGATCAGCCAGTTGAGATACGTGCCGATGGCCAGACCGATGGCCGTCCACGTCACCTCCGGCAGTCCGCAGAGGTAGGCAAGGCCAGGCAGACCCATCAAAAGGTAGCTGCTCATGTCGCTCGCCTCAGCGCTCATGGCCGTGACGACAGGGCCCATCTTGCGCCCGCCGAGGTAGAAGTCGTCCGAGCTGCTGCCGCTGCCCTTTTTGCCAAAATACACGCCGACGAATACCATCGCGGCGAGATAGAGAACGATGGTCACTACAATAATGATCTGTGCGCTTGTCATGTGATTTTCTCCTTCAGCTTTCGTTAAGACGAGCACAATATAGCACAAAAGAAAGCAGACGTAAATACAGAACGCCGTACAGAATAATTCCTGTACGGCACTGCAAAATTCTGAATTTTCGATTGATTTTACTGCATTTTCTGTAAGACGATTTAGTAGACTGTTTTTGAAACGAATTTTATTTTTTTCGAAAGCCATCTAAAAAGAGCGGCATCATCTCGCGCGCATACTGGACGAGCGAATATTCCCCGCCCGAAAGGCACCAGTCATACATCAGCCCGCGCTCGAACATCGCGTAGGCCTTGACAATCTCGCTCACGGTACGCGTGTCGGTCAGCTCCTCGCGCTCCTGCCCCTGAGAGACGATCTGGCGCAGAAGCCTATAATATGTACGCTTGCGGTCGAGCAGATGCTTTTCTCCCTTGGTGACAAGCTGGGAGGAAAAAAGCCGCGCCAGAAGCTCGATGGAGACCGTGTTCTCGATCGTCGTGAACAACTCCTGATTGAGCCAGCATAAGAGCTCGATGCAGTCCATCTCGTCGTGGGGCTGCTGCATCAGCTCCTCATACCGCTCGTCAAACAGCACCGAGAGGGACGAGAGCAGCGCGTCCTTGCCGTCAAAATAGTGGTAAAACGAGCCCTTCGACGTCTCCGACTCGAAGATGATCTCCTCCACCGTCGTCTCCTCATAGCCCTGCTCGTAAAAGAGCTTCCACGCCGCCGAGACGATGCGCGCCTTGGTGTTGCGGCTCGATTTTCTTGCCATGTGCTCCCCTCCCCTGTTTCTATTGATTGTATCACAGTGCGCTGCCCGCTGCCAAGCGTTTTGCGCTCATCCGAGGTTTTTCCGCAGAAATGTGCGAGCATTTTCAAAGAAAATGCCGTCCGCGTCCGCCTGCGATACGTCGCGCGAGAGCAGATACTCGTAAAAGTCCGCCGTCTTTTCCGCCGAATCGAGGCACGGCGGCAGCGCCGCGCCGTCGAAGTCCGAGCCGAGGGCAAGATTCCTGCGCGCACCGAGGTCGAAAAAGTGCGCCACATGGCGATAGACGTCGTCTAAGCTCCTGACCGCTCCCCCGTCGCGCAGGAATGGCCCGTAGTAGTTGAGGCCAATCAGGCAGCCGCGGCGCACCATCTCTTTGATCTGCACGTCCGTCAGGTTGCGCTTGTGCGCGCAAATTGCGCGGGCGTTGGAGTGCGTGGCGAGAAACGGCCTTTCCGCCGTCTCGAACACGTCCGCGAGCCCCGCGTCGTTCAGGTGCGAGACGTCGATCAAAATGCCGCAGCGCTCCATTTCGCGCACGGCGGCGCGTCCAAAGTCCGTCAGGCCGCGGTCCGTCACATTGCCCGAGCCGAGCTCGTTTTCCCCATTCCACGTCAGCGTCACAGCGCAGACGCCCTGACGCTTCAGCTCCCCGATGCGCGACAAATCGCCCGCAAACGCGCTGCCGTTTTCCACACTCAAAAAGGCTGCGGTTTTCCCCGCCGCCCACGCGCGCTCCATATCAGCAACATTGCGGCATGGCGACACAAGATCTGCGAATTTTCGCATCTGGCGGTCGAAATTCGCGCAGGCGTCATCAAAAAAGCGGATGGCCTTCTCCCCGCGCAGCTCATCGGGCACGAACACGGCGAAAAACTGCGCCCAGTGGATGTCCTTCGGAATACTTGTGAGCGACAGCGTGCGCGCGGGATCGTCGAGCGTGTCGATGATGTTCGATCCTGCGTACATGCAGTCGGTCAACGTGTCGCAGTGGAGGTCGATGAGGGCGTAAGGGCGCATGCGGGCACTTCCTTTTCAAAAAAGATCACGCTGCATTATACGCTCTTCCCGCCCGTTTCTCAACCGGCAAAGTTTAAGGAATTCTGAGGATTCTTAGCGTGCTCTTTACAAAGGCGCGGCAATACTGATATACTGGGCATCGAAAGGGGCGAAACGCCATGGACAATATTTCCCAGATCATCTCCCGCTCGATCGGTGGCTACAGCATCGGCAGCATCCTTTCCGCGCTGCTGACGTTCCTCATCTGCCTGATCGTCGTGCGGCTCGTGCTCAAGCTCTGTTCGCGGCTGCTCTCGCGCGCGAACCGCCTGAACGAGCGGCTGCAAAAGGTCATCCTCACGAGCCTCAAAACGCTTCTGTATCTGCTTACCATCATCATCACAGCCGAGGCGCTCGGCATCAACACCTCGTCGCTCACCGCCATCATGTCGGTGCTGACGTTGGGCGTCACGCTGGCTGCCGAGGACATTCTCGGCAACGTCGCCGGCGGGCTCGTCATTCTCTTCTCGCATCCGTTCTCGCTCGGCGACGAGATCGAAGTCGGCGGCACGACCGGCACGGTGCGTGAAATTTCACTGACGCACACGAAGATTGAAACGCCGGATGGACAGATCGTGCTCCAGCCCAACCGCGAAATGTCCAGCTCGAAGATCATCAACTTCACCATCCTGGGCCGCCGCCGCATCGTCTACAAGGTCACAGCATCCTACGACGCGCCGACGGACGAGGTGAAGCAGGCCTGCATGGACGCCGTTCTCGCCTTCCCCGCCGTGCTGAAAGAACCCATGCCGACGGTGTATCTCTCGAATTACGGTGCCAGCTCCATCGAATACACCATCCGCTGCTGGACGGCGGCAGACGCCTACTGGGACACTTATTTTAAGATGTACGAGCGCCTGCGCAACACCTTTGCAAAGCACAACGTGGAGATGTCCTACGATCATCTGAACATCCACGTCGTGCCGGAGAAACAGAATGAAAATTAAAGTCGTCGACCGGACCTACGAGCAGGTTCTTGCCCAGCCGCCGCAGGTGCACAAAAAGCCGAAAAAGCCGTCGCTCCTGTTCCGGACGGTCCTGCGCGCAGCCTCCGCGCCCGAGCTTCTGGCGACGCATTTCCACTGCGAGAAGATCGGCATGGCGCAGATCAAAAGCGATGAGCCCTGCCTTGTCCTGATGAACCACTCGTGCTTTCTCGATCTCAAAATCGCGGAGGCGGTGCTGTACCCGCGCCCGTTCAACATCGTCTGCACGTCGGACGGCTTTGTCGGCAAGGAGTGGCTGATGCGCAGCGTCGGCTGCATCCCCACGCGCAAGTTCTGTTCGGACGCGGCACTCGTGCGCGACATGCTCTACTGCGTGCGGACGCTCAAAACATCGGTGCTGCTCTATCCCGAGGCAAGCTACAGCTTTGACGGCACGGCCACACCGCTGCCGGAGAGCATCGGCAAGTGCGTCAAGGCGCTGAATGTGCCGGTCGTGATGATCCGCACCTACGGCGCCTTCGCGCGCGACCCGCTCTACAACGGGCTGCAAAAGCGGCGCGCGAAGGTCTCAGCGCAGATGCAATGTCTGCTCTCGTCCGACGATGTTGCGGAGCTGAACGTCGCCGGGATCAATGAGCGCATCTTTTCCGCCTTCCGCTTCGACAATTTCCGCTGGCAGGAGGAAAACGGTGTCTCCGTCAGCGAGCCGTTCCGCGCCGACGGCCTCAACCGCGTGCTCTACAAGTGCCCGCACTGCCTCGCCGAGGGGAAAATGGAGGGCAAAGGCACATCACTCATTTGCCGAAGCTGTAACAAGGAATACCGCTTGACAGAGATTGGTACGCTGGAATGTTTGAACGGCGAGGCCGCGTTCACCCACGTGCCGGACTGGTACGCCTGGGAGCGGCAGTTCGTGCGCGAGGAGCTGGAAAGCGGTGCCTATCAGCTTGATATTCCCGTGCAGATCTGCATGATGGTCAACATGCGCGAGATCTGCCGCGTGGGCGAAGGCCGGCTGCACCACGATGAAAACGGCTTCCACCTGACCGGCTGCGGCGGGAAACTGGACTATTCCCAAAAGCCTGAGGCCTCGTACAGCCTGTACGCCGACTATTTCTGGTACGAGATCGGCGATATGCTCTGCATCGGCGACCATAAAGCGCTGTATTACTGCTTCCCGCAAGACGGCGGGGATGTGGTCGCTAAGACACGGCTTGCTGCCGAAGAGCTCTATAAATTAAAGCGCGCCGCTAAGGCGCGGGGGTGATGCAGCACAAAGTGCTGCCGCCTTGTTCCCCACACCGTGTGGGAACGCGGATAAGGGAGGGGTGTCTCTTTTTTGAAAAGAGACACCCCTCCCTTACACCCTCCCAGAGAAAATTTTTCATTGCAAGCGAGCAGCTCGAAGAGCTGCAATGCTTGCCGATTGCACCTCTTGCGTGCGGCAAAGCCGCATTTACCCCTGCTATACGACTTGGCGTACTCCTATCATCCGCTGCCGCTCTGCCCATCTCGCGCTGGTACAGCCTAATTTCCGTCTACCGGAGCACTCATCAATGCGGCGAGCGAAGCAATGCCGCATTCCGCAGGCAGTCTGCCGCCAATCTAACGTCACTCGCGCCTCACGATAGTAAGGCGCGGTTGCAAATCGGTCACGAATTGCAGGGATTCATGGCGAAGCCATGTACACCGCACCTACATTGCGCAGCGCGTGCAGTTCTTCAAGATTGAAACTGCCAATGTGTGGGGTCGAGGGGGAAGGCCCCTCGTCCTTTCTCTCGGGGGTTTAAGGGGGATACTCTCTTTCGAGAAAGAGAGTATCCCCCTTTAGCGCACTCCCGCGCGGTGCAGGGAATCCCCCGACGGCCTCAGGCCGTCATAATTTTCAAGCGCTTTGCGCATCAAAGCCTTTCAAAGATTTCTTCTCCTCGCGGAGAAACACGATCACGCTCAGAAGGAACGGGAAGAAATACGTCGCCACGCGATAAAGTACCAGCGCCGACGAGGCGATTGCCGTGTCCGCCCACGGGGCGAAGAGAAGCAAAAACGCAAACTCCATCGGGCCCACGCCTGCGACGTTCGGCAGCGCGCTTGTGATGAGCAGCATCAGCGAGGCGAGCATCTGCGCCTGCGCGAAGTTAAGCGCCGTGCAGCCCACGAGCCGCAGCGCGGCATAGGGGATGGAATAGAGCACGAAGAGCTTCACAAGGCTCACGGCGATACCTTTGACGCGGATTGACGGAACGAGCAGCACCTTTTTCGCCTCGCGGTTGAGCTCGGTGAGACTATTCGCCCACTTTTCGCGGCGTTCGTCCCACTTCGGCGTGTGCGGGAGCTTGCTGAGCAGCATCAGCACTAACTTCAGCACCCTATCCCAGGTGTAGAGCAGCGTGAGCGCGATCACGATGAGCGCGCCGATGACATAGCCGATCAGAAGATAGCGGGCAAGGCCGCTGGCGCTCTGCTCCAGCCAGTCGCCGCCGAGCAGCAACGCGATCGTCGCGTAGATCAGCACGGATATCTTGTGCAGCACGTATTCGCTCGCCATGATGCCAAGACCGCTGCCCGCGTCCAGACCTCGCCTGTAAAGGTAAAAGCTTTGCATCGGCAGCGAGCCCGCACCCAGCGTCGCGATATTGCCGAACACGCCGAGGAATGTCACGCGCAGCGCGTCAATAAACGTGCAGTCCGGCTTTTTGTGGTGGATGATGACGAGGCACAGCACGGATTCCATCGCCTCGTAGGCAAAGCCGAGTGCGAGCAGAATCAGCACGCCCCAGAACGGCACAGCGCTCAGGTCCTTGACGATATCGGGCAGCGCGTCACGAAAAATGAGGATGATGGCAGCAAAGATCAGCGCCAGCGTGAGACCGCTGACGAGATAGGTTCTGCTCCGTTTGCTTTTCAATGCTGTTCCTCCCCGCCTTCGCAGATGATGTTATGATAAAATTTCCTTTTGCAGCACCTCGGCGATGTCGGTCCACTCCCACGGAAGACCCACGGCATTTTCGCCGAAGTGTCCGCCGCAGGAGACGCGGCGGTAGATCGGGCGGCGCAGTTCAAAGCGCGACGTGATGCTGCCTGGGCGCATGTCGATATGCTCCATAAGCCAGCTCGCGATCTTTTCGTCGCTCACGCGCCCCGTGCCGAACGTGTCGACCATCACGCTCACAGGGTCGGCGAGGCCGATGGCATAGGCAAGCTCGATCTCGCAGCGGTCGGCCAGCTCCGCGGCCACAATGTTCTTGGCGAGATAGCGCGCCATGTAAGCGCCCGTGCGGTCGACCTTGCTCGGGTCCTTGCCCGAGAACGCCCCGCCGCCGTGGCGCGCCATGCCGCCATAGGTGTCGGCGATGATCTTGCGGCCGGTAAGGCCGCTGTCGCCCGCGGGCCCGCCAACGACAAATCGTCCCGTCGGGTTGATGAAATACTCTGTGTGCTCGTCGAGCAGTTCCGGCGGCAGCACAGGGAAAATGACCTGTTCTAAGATCGCATCGCGCAGCGCGTCGATGCCGACCTCCGCGCTGTGCTGCGCGGAGACGACGACGGCGGAAATGCGTTTGGGCTTGCCGTCCTCGTATTCGACGCTGACCTGCGCCTTGCCGTCCGGCAGAAGATAGGGCAGCAGCTTTTCGCGCCGCACCTGTTCGAGCTTTCTCGTCAGGCGGTTCGCAAGCGTGATCGGCAGCGGCATCAGCGCATCGGTCTCGCGGCAGGCATAGCCGAACATCATGCCCTGATCGCCCGCACCGGCTTCCTCCGGCGCGGCGCGGTCAACCCCGCGCGCGATGTCCGGCGACTGGGTGTGGATGCTGACGCGGATGCGCACGTTTTCGGCGTCAAAGCCGACAACGGGCAAGGTATAGCCGATCTCGGCGATGACCTTGCGCGCAATGGCTTCATAGTCCGGCACATAGGATGAGGTGATCTCGCCCATCAGGTGAACTTCGCCGGTGCAAGCCGTCACCTCGCAGGCGACGTGTGCGTCGGGATCGTTGGCAAGGATGTCATCGAGCACCGCGTCGGCGATCTGGTCGCAGACTTTATCGGGATGTCCGCACGTGACGGACTCAGAGGTGAAATAGGTTTTCATCGCTTTCGCTTCCTTTCTGCTCGTTCGCATGGGGAAAGAGCGCTGTCTCAGTTTTTGACAGTCTGATGATAGCGGGAATATGAAAGCGGGAAAAGTGGCAAAGTCCGCAAGGCGCACAAAGTTTTCACACTCCCGCGAGGCTGACCAAGTTTCCGACAGGAAGCGGCGAGTATAGTGTAAGGATTCCGTTAAATGTTCAACGTTTTTGTCACTTGCAAGTTTTTCCCATATCGGATATAATGAATTTAAGCGAATCGAGAAAGGGAGGAACCCACCCATGGCTCTGCGCACCAAAAACGCCATCCGCCGTAGCTTCATCGAGCTTCTGGCAGAGCGTCCCTTCGACAAGATCTCCGTCCGCGACATTGCGGAGAGAAGCGAGGTCACGCGGAACACCTTTTATTATTACTACACTGACATCTACGCGCTGGCCGAGGATGTGTTCGAGTCGGAGATTGAAAAGCTCTCCGAGCGCGTGGAGGGCTATGAATCGTGGCAGAAGGCATTTTTGACCGCCACATCCTTCGCCGCGGAGAACAAGCGCATGATCCTGCACCTGCACAACTCCGCCCACAGCGATATTCTGGCAAGATATTACCACAAAACGATCCTGACGACAATGCTTTCTTACGTCCGCAAGGAGGCCGAGGGCCTGAACGTCAGCGAAAGCCAGATCATGGCGCTCGCGCGCTTCTACACGGCAGCGCTCGCAGGGCTGACGCTTGAATGGATCGGCAGCGGCATGAAGGGCGAGCCGGATTCGTTCATCGATGATCTCGGCGGAATGCTCGACGGCAACATCCGCCGCTCTCTCGAGCGCGGATGTGCGCACGCGGCACAGTAAATAATATGCATTAAAAATGGGAAAGCGGCGGGATGGTTTGACCATTCCGCTGTTTTCGTCCACGTCGGGTGAACAAGCTTAACACATCCTTTACCCTTTTTTCCTGTTCATCGCGGTGAATCTCTGCTATGATATTTTTGGAAGTATTGAATTGATAAAGGAGTGAGGTTTTGTATCAGAAACAGATCTTAATGGAAAAGCTGAAAGAAGCCACCGCCGCCGTCCTGCCCATCAGCCTGATCGTTATGGCGATCAGCTTTGTGCTCGTGCCGGTGGACGCGGGACTGATGCTCTCGTTCGTGATCGCGACGGCCATGCTGATCCTCGGCATGGGGCTCTTCACGCTGGGCGCGGACATGTCGATGAGCCGCATCGGCAACTACATGGGCTCCAAGCTGACGAAATCGCGCAAGCTGCCGCTCATCCTGACCGTGAGCTTCGCCCTCGGCGTCGCCATCACAGTGGCGGAGCCCGATTTGCAGGTGCTCGCGGGCAACGTGCCGGAGATTGACACGACGGTGCTGATCTTGACCGTTTCGGTCGGCGTCGGCTTCTTCCTGATGCTGTGCATGGTGCGTATTCTCTTTTCGATCTCGCTGCGCACGATGCTGATCGTATTTTACGCCATCGTCTTTGCCGCGGCGTTTTTGTCGGATGAGAGCATCCTCTCCGTCGCGTTCGACTCCGGCGGCGTGACAACGGGGCCGATGACCGTGCCGTTCATCATGGCACTCGGCGTCGGCGTTGCGTCCATTCGAAGCGACGAAAATGCCAAGGCGGACAGCTTCGGCCTCGTCGGTCTGTGCTCGATCGGGCCGATCTTATCGGTGCTGCTGCTCGGTGCGATCTACAAGACGCAGCCCGCGCAGGGCGAGAGCAGCGCCGTCTCTGGCGTCGCCACCACGGTAGAGCTCGGCAAGGACTATCTGCATGCCCTGCCGGAGTATTTATGGGAAGTGACAATGGCGCTGCTGCCGATCGTTGTCTTCTTCCTGATTTTTCAGGTCATTTCGCTCAAGCTCCGCAAGCTGCCTTTCATGCGCATCGTGATTGGTATCCTCTATACATACTTAGGTCTCGTGCTGTTCCTCACGGGCGTGAACGTCGGCTTTTCACCGCTGGGCTACGCGCTCGGTGCCGCGCTGGCCGAGGGGTGGAAGGTCTATCTCCTTGCCCCCCTTGCAATGCTGATGGGCTGGTTCATCATCAACGCCGAGCCCGCCGTTCACACGCTCAACAAGCAGGTCGAAGAGTTGAGCGCGGGCGCGATCTCTGCCAAGGCGATGGGCATGAGCTTATCCATCGCGGTCTCCGCCGCGGGCGGGCTTGCGATGCTGCGTGTCATCACAGGCATTTCGATCATGTATTTCCTCGTGCCCGGCTATCTTATCGCGCTGGCTCTGAGCTTTTTCGTGCCGCGCACGTTCACGGCCATCGCGTTCGACTCCGGTGGCGTCGCGTCAGGTCCTTTGACGGCGACATTCATGCTGCCGTTCGCCACAGGCGCGTGCGAAGCGCTCGGCGGCAATGTGATGACGGACGCGTTCGGCCTTGTCGCGCTCGTTGCGATGATGCCGCTCATCACTGTGCAGGTGATGGGAGCCATCTATGTCGTCAAATCCCGTCATGCTTCGCAGGAGCCCCAGCTCCCCGACTTTGGCGACAACGAGATCATCGAACTGTGGGAGGCCTGCTGAAATGGAACTCTATTACATCATTGCCATCACGGATCACGACCGCGGCGAAGCGATGGGCTCGCTCTACCACGCGGCGGGGCTGCACCTCATCTTGAGCATGCCCGCGCGCGGCACAGCCACGAGCGAACACCTCGCCATCTATGGGCTGGACGCGACGGAAAAGTGCGTTATCGCCGCCGTCGGCAGCGCGCAGGAGGCGGATTCGCTTATCCGTTCCGCCAAGCGCAAGCTCTTTATCGACATTCCGGGCAACGGCGTCATGCTGACCGTGCCGCTCAAGAGCGTGGCCGGCGGCAAGACACTGTCCTATCTCACCGACGATCTCAAAGCAGGAGGAGCGCCGAACATGAACTTTGAACATGAACTCATCACCGTCATCTTAAACGAAGGCTATTCCGACTTTGTCATGGACGCGGCGCGCGCCGCGGGCGCGGGCGGCGGTACGGTGCTGCACGCCAAGGGCACGGGCGGCACGCGCGGAGAAAAATTCTTCAGCGTCAGCCTTGCTGACGAAAAGGATATGATCTACATCATCGCCCACAAGGACGAAAAGGCCGCCATCATGCGCTCGATCAACGAGCAGGCCGGCCCCGGCACGAAAGCAGGAGCGATCTGCTTCTCGCTGCCGATCTCGTCCGTCGCAGGCCTGCGCGCAAGAGAGGAAAACTAAGCGTCCCCATAACCCAACAACGCCCCGCTCCCCCCTCCGCGCCGCTTCCCTTTTCAATTTTCAATCTTCCGTCTTTTCCCCGCGGGCGAAGCTCACGATGTCGCCCACGCCGTTTAGGACCATGCTCGGGCGATAGGCGTAGGTCTTGATGGTCTCGCGCGTCGAAACGCCCGAGAGCACCAGCACCGTCGACATGCCGCTCTCCATGCCGGAGATCACATCGGTGTCCATCCGGTCACCGACCATGACGGCCTCAGCCGAGTGGCAGTGCAGCATCTTGAGGCCCGTGCGCATCATCAGCGGGTTCGGCTTGCCGCAGAAGTACGCCTGCGTGCCGGTCGCCATCTCAATGGGCGCGACGAGCGCGCGGCAGGCAGGCACGATGCCGTTTTCGATGGGGCCGGAAACGTCGGAATTCGCGCCGATGAGCTTTGCGCCCTTCCAGACGAGGTTCGTCGCCTTCGTCAGCGTGTCGAGCGAATAGGACCGGCCCTCACCCACGACGACATAGTCGGGGTTCACATCGTTCATCGTGATGCCTGCGTCGTAGAGCGCGTTCAAAAGGCCTGCCTCGCCGATGGCAAAGACCGAGCAGCCGGGCGCCTGATCGCGCAGGAACGCCGCGGTCGCGAGCGCGCTCGTATAGAAGTGCTCCTCCGTCACGTCGAGGCCCATGCGCGCAAGCTTCTGGCTCAGCTCGCGCGGCGTGTAACCGCTGTTGTTCGTCAGGAACAGGTATTCCTTGTTTTCATTATGCAGCCATTGGATGAACTCCGCCACGCCCGGCAGCACGCGGTTGCCATGGTAGATGACGCCGTCCATATCGCAGATGAAGCCCTTCTTTTCGTTAAAATCGATCATATTGTAAGTATCCATGTTGTATCACTTCTCCTCTCTTCTCTCCAAATTTCATCAAATACAGTATAGCAGAGGGATTTGTCAAAAACCAGCAAAGAAATGTAAAATCTGCGTGAAATGCAAAAGGAAAAGAGACAGCCGAGGCTGCCTCTTTTTTCTCTTTATGCTTCGCCGCTTAAAAGGCGCGCGACGGTGCGGCGGTAGACCTCGCCGCAGTTTTTCACCTGCCATGCATAGCCGTACTCGTTGTCACCGTGCATGTTGCCGCCCGATGGGCCGAACGTCACGACCGGAATGCCGAGCGAAACGGCTAAAATATTCGAATCGCAGACCGAGGCGTCGTATGCGCACGGAAGATCCTTGCCCGTGACGGAGTAAAACTCCTCCTGCAAAATTTTGACGAGCGGATGATCCTCCTCCACCGCGAATGACTGCATGTAGGGCGATTTTCTCGGCTTGAGGCGCACGTCGACCTTGCCGGAAAGGCCGAGCTGCTCCGCCGCCTCCATGATCTGCGCGATGCAGGTCTCGTCCGTTTCGCCGGGGACAACGTAGCGGTCGACAAAGAGGTAGCACTTCTCCGGCACAACGAGCGTGCCGGGATTGCCGCCCTCCATATAGCGCACGCACCACGTGCCGTGCTTGAGGTGCGGGTGCTGAAGCGTCGGCAGTGCCTCGATGGCCGCGGCCAGGCGTCCGCCGGAGATGAGAGCGTTTTCACCGACCTCGGGATAGTGGCTGGCGTGCGCGGTCTGTCCGTGGACGGTCACCTCAAAGCTGTAGCGGCCGCGGAAACCGACAGCCACATTGTCGTAGCGGCACTCGCCCATGATGGCGTAGTCGGCGTGGATGACGTCCTCCGCCACAAGCTGATAGGTACCCTTGCTCAGGCCCTCCTCATCGGCGACAAAGCAGGCTAAAATCTTACCGTTGATTTCGTCGAGATGGGCGGCGTAATAGGTCAGCGTCTCCAGAATCGCGGCGAGGCCGCCCTTCATGTCCATCGCGCCGCGGCCGTAGACCTTGCCGTCGATCTCCGTGGGAGTAAACGGATCGGTCTTCCAGCGGTCAGATACCCCGACCGTATCGATGTGTCCGATGAGCAGCACGGTCTTGCCGGGCCGCCCGCTGTCGAGCACCGACCAGACCGACGGGCGCTCGCGCGCGGTGTCCTCTTCAAAATAGCTGTAGTGCGGGTCCATGCCGAGCTCACGCAGGACATTCGCCACGTAATCCGCCATCTGTGCCTCGTGTCCGTTGACCGAACGGATGGAGATCATATCGTACCAGCGCTGTAAAATCCGTTCCATACCTTAGTTCTCCTTCGCCTTGGCCGTGCCGATGCCGGTCACGGCGTAAATGACAGAAAACACGATCGACAGCCACAGCATCGGCGCAAACGGCGCGAATGCCAGATTGGAAACGCCAAGCGTCGTGGCGGTGTAAGAACCCGTGGTCGACCACGACACCATGGGGGCAAGGCCCGTGCCGGTGTCGAGCATCGTGCGCATCAGATTCTTGCGGTCGAGATGATATTCCGGATACAGGTCCTTCACCATACCGCCGACGACAGGATAGGACACATAATAAGCGCCCGTAATCGTGAAAAACACCGCATGCAGGATCAGCACACCGAGCGACATCGAACGAGAGGTCTTCGCGATGCGCTCCACAAAGGCGAGCAGCACGTCCACAACGCCCGCTGTGCGGAGCGGTGCACCGAAAATGCCCGCCGCGATCAGAAGGCCGATGGTCGAGAGCATCGAGGTAAAGCCGCCGCGGTTGAGCATCGAATTCACGACGTCCGAGCCGGTATCGGCAGAAAAGCCGGAATACATGACCGTCAGAATGTCGTGCAGGTTGATGCCCTGACAGAGCATCGCCATCACCGCGCCCGCAGCGATGCCGGCGATAAAAGTCGGGATCGTCGGCTTTTTCATCAAAATCAGCACGACCACGACCGGCACGGGCAGAAGCAGCACGGGGCTGAGCCAGAACTCGGCGGAAACGGTGGAAAGGATATCCTCATGCACTTCCCCGCCGACGCTGCCGCCGGAATAGCGCAGGCCGTAAACAAAGTAGAAAACGAGCGAAATGAGATACGCAGGCCCCGTGGAAATGAGCGCGTGGCGAATGCCGTCCATCAGCGGCACCTCGCACACCGTGGCGGTGATGACGGGCGAGTCAGACAGCGGCGAGACCTTGTCGCCGAAGAACGCGCCGGTGCAGACCGCGCCCGCGGCCGCGGGCAGCGGCACACCGAGGCCCTGTGCAACGCCCATGCAGGCGACGCCGACCGTCGCGAGCGTGCCCCACGACGTGCCCGCCATGGTCGACATCAGCGTGCAGAGGATGCAGACGACTGGCAGGAATAAGCCCGGCGTCAGCACCTTCATGCCGTAGTAGATCATGACCGGCACCGTGCCGCTCGCCATCCACGTGCCGACGAGCACGCCAACCGCCAGCAGGATCAAAATGGCCACGATCATTGACGAGACCGTCTCCTTGATGCCCTGCTGCAGCTCTGCATACGGGATGCCGAAGCACCACGCCATCAGACACATGATGACGCCGTCGAGCGCCAGCACGATGCGGTTGTTGAGCTTCATCACAAGAAGCCCCACGATGATAACGGCGATGCCGACGAGCAGCATCAGCCCTGCCTGCCAGGGCTTAACGATTCTTTTTTCTTCCATGATTGTCGTCCTTTCTCGTTTTGGCTGGGTCAAATTGAAAAAGGATAACAAAAAAGCTATGATCCCGTGGAGATCATAGCGGAAACAGGGAGCGGAATAAACACTCCGCTTTATGATTCGATAGCGCTCCACATTGTGGCAGTCCGGCGGATCTTCTCCGACGACCCAGGTCATCGCCCTCCTGCAGGCCAGGAAAAGCGACCCTTCGGCGGCTTGCCCTTTCGCTCCGGAACATCCTGTTCGCCCCGAAGGTACTCTTGCGCGCCGCGCCTCTATCCTCGTTCAATTTTCTGCCTCAGAGTACCATCTTTTTCGCGCCATCGCAACGTTTTTTTCACATTCTCTTTATTTTGGTCGAGGATGAACAAAAATGCACTGTCGTACCGCGATTCTTTAATGAAATTACAACGCGTTTTCAGCCAGCGACGGTATTTTCATCGACTGCAAGTAGGCTCTTTATTGACCAACCCTCTTCCCTCTCTTTCCGCAGGCAGCAAAAAGCGGCTCTCTCCCGCTTGGGAGAGAGCCGCTTTTTATTCACTTGTTGACGCAGGTATCGGCAAAGCTGAAGCCGTTTTTCATTTGCTCGCTGGCAGTGCGCAGGACCTTGTTGAGGATCTGCGTGCTCTCCTCTTTCGCCATCGCGCAGAGCTCGTCGTTCGCCTGCGCGGCGAGCGTGAAGTCGCCGCTCTCGCGCATCAGCCTGTCGTATTTAAGGACGATCTGTCTGCCGCGGATATTCACCGCGTCCTGATAGCCCCAGACATTCTGGATGCACGAGCCGTAGCACTTGTCGGCCAGCGCGCCGACAAAGCGGCTGACCCAGTAGAGATTGTCGGTCTCGGCGTCGAGCGTCACATTGCTCAAATAGTCCGGCATCTGCGGGACATTTGTGTACACCGGCAGCCACGCGGAAAATGTCGTGGAGCCGAAGCACACCCACTCGATACCCTTGATCTCGTCGGGCACATCGCTTCTGATCTGACAGATCGTCGTCACGCCCGTGCGGTTGATGCCGATAGGACGGTAAATGCCGCCTTTTTCCGCATGGCCCGCATAGGGATCGTAGGGTGTACCCTGATAGTGGGACGAGAGCAGGTATTGGATATCCTCCGCGGCAACCTTGCGCTCGGGAACGTAGGACCACGGAATGTCATTGCTTTCGGGCGTGAAGTCCGCGTTTTCGCCGTCCCAGCGGTAGGTGTGCGGTGCAAGGCAGCGGCCCATGAACCACGCGCGCGGCGTGTTGTAGATGTGATCCATGTCTCGATGCGAACCGAAAACGTCCCGCGGGTTGAACTTGCCATCCTGATTCAGATCCAGATGGTTTTCCGAGATGAATTCTCTGAGGTCTGCCGAGCAGAGATGCGATTCCCGGGCACCGAAGGCGTCCTCAAGGTCGAACGAGTCCATACCAAACTGGTTCGGGTTGATGATGACGCGATCCTCGGGAATTTTCTTCGCGATCCAGTGGTGCCCGCCGATGGTCTCGAGCCACCAGGCCTCATTTTCGTCGTTGAAGGCGATGCCGTTCGACTCATATGTGCCGTATTGCTCCAGAAGCGCACCGAGGCGCAGCACGCCCTCGCGCGCGGAGCGGATGTAGGGCAGGACGAGGACAACGATGTCCTCCTCGCCGATGCCGCCGCAGCGCTCCTCTTCCCCATCCTTCGCCTCGCGCAGCTCGACCATCGGGTCGGCCGCGAGCACGCGCGGGTTCGAGGTCGTGGTTTCCGTCGCCGTCATGCCGACGTTCGCGGCGTTGATGCCGGTCGCGGCCCAAATGCCGTGCTTCGGGTCCACGCTCGGGCAGGACGTGTAGCGCATGGGGTTCTCCGGCAGTGTGATCTCCACGTGGGACTCTACACTTTTATAAATCTTCGGCTGCTGGTCGGGCTCGACCACGATCAGCTTTTTCTCATCAAAATGGCCGTCGTCCGTGCGGGCAATCATCGTCGAGCGGTCATTCGTCGCCAGCTTACCGGCCAGTACAGTGGTGCAGGGCATAATTACATCTCCGTTTCCTGTCGATTTCACCGCAGCGCCGCTGTTTCGCAGCGCTGCCAAATTTTATCTGCATCCATTATATTCACGGAATCGTCCTCTGTAAAGGCAAAATTCCCTTGCAGGTGCATCTCCCCTGCTGCTCTGCCGCGAAAAAATGTGGACAGGCCCACAAAAAAGCGGACCTGTCCAAAAGGTTGGTAAAGAGAGGTCGTACCTATCAAGTTTGGATCGATCACACCATGACGGGCTCGTCCCAGAGCTTGAGTTTCTGGCCGATGCCGTTTTCCTTGGCATACTGGTAGACGCGCGCGGCGATCGCCACGTCGTAAAGGCCGAGGCCGACGTTGCAGGTGTAGGTGAGCTGGTCGTCGTTGTCGCGGCCGGACTTCCGCCCCGCCACCAGGTCGGAGACGCTCGCGTCGATGCGGGAATCGTCGATCTTGCCGTCGCGGAACATGTAGGCCATCGTGTCGCCCATGCGGTGCTTGTCGGTCTCCCAATCGTCGATGACGACCTTGTCCGCGCGCAGGATCAGCTCCTCGTCGACCTCGTTGTCGCCAAGGTGAGCAACGTAAACGCCCTTTTTGATCTCCGCGCCGTGGATGATCGGCTCGGTCGCGGTCGTCGCAGTCACAAGGATGTCGCCGCTTTCGATCGTGGCGAGGCGGTCGCTCGCCGCCTGCACGTCCATGTTCAGCTTTTGGATCGCTGTGGCCTCGCGGATCATATAGACCTTTTCCACGTGTTCCTCATTCAATCTGACCTCGGAAAGCGAGATCGCAAGCCTCTTTCCATAATAATCGTAGAGTCCGCCGCCGCGTTGAAGACGAGGACATTGTCGCGGGCATCCAGCGTGATGATCCCCTCGTCCACCGTCTGCACGACCGTCTCCATCTCGCGGCGCATGGATTCGTTGTTGTGGTTGAGGTGGTTGATCTCCCGCGTGAGCGCGATCAGATCCTTCACATACTTCGCCGTGACCTGATGCATTTTCTCGTCCGGCAGGCCGAGACGCAGCATGATCTCGACGATCGTGCTGATATCGATAGTGCGGATGCCGACATCGATGATCTTTTCAATGCACCGCGGCAAATAGTGACATTGATCGTCGTATTCGCCAAACGTGATAAGCGGGCGCGCAACGCCATCATCCTTCGCACCGGGGTAAAACGGGATATAGCGGAACTGGTTGAGGCCCAACGTTTCAAAAAGGCGCACCGCGTCATAGGCAGAGGACTTAAAGTCATTCAGCACATACACCTCCGAGCCCTCCGGCAGGCCGAAGACCTCGTCCAAGCGCTGCGCGGCAGACATTTGTCACAGCTGCACAGTGCTTTTTATCATCATAAATCAAATTTTTTGTAAACGCCTATTGACACAGTAGGAATTAAGCGTTAAAATTCCTATCTGCAAGGTAGGCAATTATGAGCAAGGAGGCATGCCGCATGATGATCTCAACAAAAGGGCGCTACGCTTTGCGGGTCATGCTGGATATGGCCGAGCACGGAGGCAGCGAGTGGCACCGCCTGAGCGATGTCGCGCAGCGCCAGCAGCTCTCCAAAAAATATCTGGAGAGCATCATGGCCGCGCTGAGCCGTGCGAATCTGGTCGAGAGCGCCGTGGGCAAATCGGGCGGCTACCGTCTGACCCGCTCCCCCGAGGATTACCCCGTAGGTGAAATTCTGCGGGCGGTGGAGGGCAACCTGTCGCCGATCGCGTGCCAGTCTGAGGACGGCTCCGGCTGCGGTGCTTCCTGTGACTGCGACGCGCGCCTTTTCTGGCAAGGGCTGGAAGACCAGATCAACAGCTATGTCGACAACCATACGCTGGCGCAATTCATGCGAGTCAATGAAAAAACACCGGCCGTTTTGAGCGGCACGGAAAGAAGATAAGGTGGTTCAATATGAGTAAGGCACTTTTAGAAATTCAAAACCTGCACGTGCAGGTCGAGGAAAAGGAAATTCTCCACGGTGTGGATCTGACCGTGGGACAGGATGAGACCCATGTGCTGATGGGCCCCAACGGCACCGGCAAGTCGACGCTGGGCTATGCCATCACCGGCAATCCGGCCTACAGCGTAACCGGCGGTTCGATCATTTTTAACGGCGAGGACATCACGGAGCTCCCCGTCAACGAGCGCGCGAAAAAGGGCATTTTCCTGTCCTTCCAGAACCCGCTGGAGGTCCCCGGCGTAACGCTGAGCGCGTTCATCCGCAGCGCGCTGGAGCAGAAGACCGGCGACCGCCTGCACCTGTGGGACTTCAAGAAAAAGCTCAAGGAGACCATGGCGCTTTTGAACATGGACGAGAGCTACGCCGAACGTGATCTGAACGTGGGCTTCTCCGGCGGCGAGAAGAAAAAGGCCGAAATTTTGCAGATGCTCATGCTCGAGCCCAAGCTCGCGATCCTCGATGAGACCGACTCCGGCCTCGACGTCGACGCGGTCCGCACCGTCAGCGAGGGCGTGCGCCTGTTCCGCGAGCGGACGCACGGCTCGCTTCTCATCATCACCCATTCCACCCGCATTTTAGAGGCGCTCCATGTGGATGCGGCCCACGTGATGGAAGACGGCGTCATCGTCCGCAACGGCGGCGCTGAGCTGGTGGATGAGATCAACGAAAAGGGATTCGGCAGCCTGAAGGAAGACTGAATCGGGAGGCTCTTGACATGGCAGATTTGAAAGAAAAAACCTATGTGGAGGACGTGGACCGCAGCGTCTACGACATTCGGGACGCGGAAAACGACGCGTACCGCATGGAATCCGGCCTGACGCCGGAGATCGTCGAAAAGCTCTCCAAGGAGAAGGACGATCCCGTGTGGATACAGCAGTTCCGGCTCGAATCCCTCCAGATCTACAATGAAATGAAGATCCCCAACTGGGGCCCGTCAATTGAGGGCCTTGATATGGATCATATCGCGACCTACGTTCGCCCGAACACCAAGATGCGCAACGACTGGAAGGACGTGCCGGAGGACATCAAGGAGACCTTCGAGCGCCTTGGCATCCCGCAGGCGGAGAGGAAATCCCTCGCCGGTGTGGGTGCGCAGTACGACTCCGAGCTTGTCTATCACAACGTCAAGGATTCCGTGGCGGCCGAGGGCGTGGTTTACACCGATATGGAGAGCGCCATAAAGGGCGAATATGCCGACATGGTGCGCAAGTACTTCATGAAGCTCGTGACGCCCCACGATCACAAGTTCGCGGCGCTCCACGGCGCGGTGTGGTCCGGCGGCTCGTTCGTGTACGTGCCCAAGGGTGTGCACCTCTCCATTCCCCTGCAGTCCTACTTCCGCCTGAATGCCAAGGGCGCCGGCCAGTTTGAGCACACGCTCATCATCGTGGACGAGGGCGCGAGCCTGCACTTCATTGAGGGCTGCTCCGCGCCGAAGTACAACGTGGCAAACCTCCACGCTGGCTGCGTGGAGCTGTACGTCAAGAAGGGGGCCAAACTCCGCTACTCGACGATTGAAAACTGGTCGAAGAACATGTACAACCTGAATACCAAGCGTGCGCTGGTGGAAGAGGGCGGCACGATCGAGTGGATCTCCGGCTCCTTCGGCTCCCACGTTGGCTGCCTGTACCCCATGAGCATCTTAAAGGGCGACAATTCCCGCATGGAGTTCACCGGCGTTACGTTCGCCGGTGCGGGGCAGAACCTCGATACCGGCGCAAAGGTCGTCCATGTGGGCAAAAATACGAGCTCCTATATGAACACGCGCTCGATCAGCAAGAGCGGCGGCATCAGCACGTTCCGCTCAAGCGTTGTCGTGGAAAAGGGCGCCAAGGGCGCCAAGTCCGCCGTGTCGTGCCAGTCGCTGATGCTGGACTCCGAGTCCCGCTCCGACACCATCCCCGCAATGGACATCCGCACGAAGGACGCGGCCATCGGCCACGAGGCGAAGATCGGCGCGATCAGCAACGAGGCCGTCTTCTATCTGATGAGCCGCGGCATGAGCGAGGAGGACGCGCGCGCGATGATCGTCAGCGGCTTTGCCGACAATGTCTCCAAGGAGCTGCCGGTGGAGTACGCGGTGGAAATGAACAACCTCATCCGGCTCGAGATGAAGGGCAGCATTGGCTGAAAGGAGTTTGGACATGAACGATACGATTTTGATCAACCGGCTCCCGACCCGTACCTGGAACCGGCTGGGTGTGAACGAAACGGCCCTCACCTGGGGACAGGCCGACGATTTGGGCGAGGAGAAAATCACCGCCGCCGGTCAGACCGAGCGGCTTGAGATCACTGGCTCCGGCGAGCGCGGCGAGAAGATGGTGGACATCCACGTGCCCGCGGGCCAGACCGTCACGGTGTTTGAAACGCTGAGAGCGGAAAAGGGCCTGCTCGTGCGCACGGCGCTCCACGTTGAAAAGGACGCAAAGGTGCGGCTCGTGCAGATTCAGAATGCGGCACAGGGCTCGCTTCTCCGTCTGGAGACGAGCGGCGAGTGCGCCGAAAACGGTCAGGTAGCGCTGATCCAGGTCCTGCTGGGCCGCGGCGATGTGTACAGCGACGGCCAGTTCGAGCTGAACGGCAATGGCGCGGGCTTCACGGCGGGCATCGGGTATCTGGGCCAGAAACAGCAGACCGTGGACATGAACCTTGTCGTGAACCACTGGGGCCAGAAGACCACGAGCGAGATCAATGCCGCCGGTGCGCTCAAGGACGACGCGCAGAAGATCTTCCGCGGGACCATCGACTTTAAGAAGGGCTCCGCGGGCTCCGTCGGCAGCGAGCAGGAGACGGTTTTGATGCTGGGCGACGGCGTCGTCAACAAGACGGTGCCGCTGATCCTGTGCGCCGAGGAAAACGTCGTCGGCAACCACGGCGCGACCATCGGCGAGCTGGACGAGGACACGCTGTTCTACTTTGAAAGCCGCGGCATTTCCGCAGCGAAGGCGGAAAACATCATGGCCCGCGCCGCCATTGAGCGGCTGGCCCGCACGATCGAGGATGAAGCGGCGCAGGCCGCGATCCTCTCCGAGCTTGAGGAGGTGCTGTAAGATGACGCATGCATATCGGGACGACTTTCCCCTGCTCAAGAGTCAGGATGTTGCGTATCTGGACAACGCCGCGACGGCGCAGCGCCCGCAGTGCGTGCTGGACGCCGTAACGGAGTTTTATAAAAGTAAGAACGCCAACCCCTTGCGCGGCCTCTATCCCCTGAGCATCACCGCGACGGAGGCCTACGAAAACGCGCGCGAGGCCGTTCGGTCCTTTCTGAACGCGAAGAGCAGCCGCGAGATCATCTTCACCCGCAACACCACCGAGAGCATCAATTTAGTGGCTTACAGCTACGGTCTCTCCCACGTGAAGGCCGGGGACGAGGTGCTCGTCTCCATCATGGAGCACCACAGCAACCTTCTCCCCTGGCAGATGGTTTGCCGCCAGACCGGCGCGTCGCTCAAATTCATGGAATGCGAAATGGACGGCACGCTGGACTTAAATAAGGTCGAAGCCCTCATCACGCCGAAAACGAAGATCGTTGCCTGCACGCACGTTTCGAACGTCTTAGGCCGCGTGAATCCCATCCGCGAGCTCGCGGCGCTGGCACACCGCGCCGGCGCGGTGCTGGTCGTCGACGGCGCGCAGAGCACGCCGCACATTCCGGTGGACGTGCAAGCATTGGACGCGGATTTCTTCGCCTTCTCCGGCCACAAGGTCTACGGCCCCATGGGCATCGGCGTTCTCTACGGACGTGAAGAATTGCTGAACGCCATGCCGCCGTTCCTCACCGGCGGCGAGATGATTGAATCTGTCACCCGCGATGGTGCGGTCTTCGCCGAGCTGCCGCACAAGTTCGAGGCCGGCACGGTCAACGCGGCAGACGCCGTGGGTCTGCATGCGGCCATTGACTATGTCAAGAGCATCGGCTTTACAGCGATGCATCAGCAAGAGGTCGCGCTGACCCGCCGCGCGATGGACGCGATCGGCGAGATGCCGCACGTCCACGTGCTGGGCTCGGAAAAGCCCGAGGAGCATTGCGGCATCATCACCTTTACGGTGGACGGTGTTCACCCGCACGACATCAGTGAGATCCTCGCGAGCGACGGCGTCGCCATCCGCGCAGGCCATCACTGCGCGCAGCCGCTTCTGGCCTATTTGAAGCATCCGTCCACCGCGCGGGCAAGCCTCGCGTTTTATAACACGGAATCCGAAGTCGACCGGCTGCTTGACAGCATTTCCACGCTAAGGGAGCGAATGGGTTATGGAAAATAGAAGCTTTTACAATGAAATTCTCACCGAGCACAACCTGCATCCGGAGTTCAAGCACGACTTGCCGGACGCCGACATCGTACTCGAGGGCGTCAACCCGAGCTGCGGCGACGACATCTTCCTCAAGCTGAAGCTTGACGGCGATGTGATCGCGGACGGCGCGTTCGTCGGCGACGGCTGCGCCGTCTCGCAGGCGTCGGCGGACATCATGCTCGGCATGATCGTCGGCAAAAAGAAGGAAGACGCGCTGAAAATGGGCGAGATCTTCCTAAAAATGATCCAGGGCGAGGCGTCGGAAGACGAGATCGACAGCTTGGAAGAGGCCTCGGCTCTCCGTGATATCGCCCATATGCCCGCGCGCGTCAAATGCGCGGTGCTCGGCTGGCGCACGCTGAAAGAGGCCCTGCTGGACGGGGACGAGCTGTCGTAACGCGGTCGCTCCGCTGGATTTCGAATCAAAGCAATAATAAAAAGAAGCATTTGCCGCATGCTGTGGCAAATGCTTCTTTTTTCTTCAAGCAAAGCAGGGCGAGAATTCGGCCTTTGCCGAATTTTCCGTTCCTCTCCCACCTGCTCATTGATCGTAATGCTCCAAAAACGACTGCACTTCTCCCTTTGTCTTGTAGCCGGGGAAGGTGTCGAGCGCGACGGTGTGGATGCTGTTAAAGATGGATTTTTCGATGTTGGGGTTGTCCCGCTTTAAGCGGCGCAGCAGGGTCTTGATCTCCTGACGCTTTGAGCCGCCTCCACCGTTGTCGCAGATGGTGCAGTTTTCTGTAAAGCGGCAGGCGCACTGGATAAACTCGAGCTGGTTGTACTGCCGCCAGGCGATGATGTTCTCCTCGTGGATGCAGTACATCGGGCGGATGAGCTCCATGCCCTCAAAGTTGTCGCTGTGGAGCTTTGGCAGCATGGCCTGCAGCTGCGAGCCGTAAAACATGCCCATGACCGTCGTCTCGATCACATCGTTAAAGTGATGACCCAGCGCGATCTTGTTGCAGCCGAGCTCCTTGGCCTTGCTGTAAAGGTGGCCGCGCCGCATGCGGGCGCAGAGGTAGCAGGGCGATTTGTCCGTGCTGTTGGCCACCTCGAAGATATTGGTCTCGAATACCGTGATGGGGATGTGCAGCAGCGCCGCGTTGCTCTCGATGCGCTGGCGGTTGATGGCGTTGTAGCCCGGGTCCATGACGAGGAACACCAGCTCAAACGGCACGTCGCTGTGGCGGTGAAGTTCCTGCATGAGCTTTGCCATCAGCATCGAGTCCTTGCCGCCGGAGATGCACACGGCGATCTTGTCCCCCGCCTGAATGAGTTCATATTTTTTCACCGCATAGACAAACGGTTTCCACAGCTCGTCGCGGTATTTTTTGATGATGCTCCGCTCGATCATCTGATAGGGCTCTAACGTTCTTGGCATGGATAACTCCCTCTTCTCTAATAGCTTCCGCCGCAGTGGAGCGTTCATTGCGCAAGCTCCCGATAGCAGCGGTCAAAAATTTGCAGAAATTCCGCGATTTCCGCCTCTGTTGTCAGGTGGCTGAGGCTGATGCGCCACGAGGACAGCGCGTTTTTCCGGTCGCGGCTCACCGCGTAGACCGCCTTGGACGGCGTCCCCTCCACCGAGCAGGCGGACTTCACGGACACGCAGACATCATTTTTTCCCAGCTCCTGCTGAAAAGCCGTCCCCTTGACGCCGTTGACGCTCAGATTCAAAATGTGCGGCACGGCGTTTTCCGGACTGTTGAAGCGGACTTTTGGATACTTCGCAAGCTCCGCGCGCAGCAGACGATTCAGCGCCGCAACGTGTGCGATGCGCTCGTTCTGATTTTCGAGCGCCAAACGCAGCGCCTTCTCGATCGACATCGCCATGCCCAGTGCGGGCGTGCCGCTGCGATAGGGCGTGGTGCTGCCGCCGCCGTGGATCTGCGGCTCGATGACAAGGTCCTTCTTTTTGACCAGCAGGCCGCTGCCGTTCAGGCCGTAAAACTTGTGCGGCGCGATGCTCATTGTGTCCACACCGGAGAGCACCAGCTTGGTCTTCCCCACGGCCTGCGTCGCGTCCACATGGAGGCGGCAGTTGGGATAGTCTCTCAAAATATCCGCGATCTCTTGGATCGGCTGCACCGTGCCGAGTTCGCTGTCCACCGCGCAGACGGCGACGAGCACCGTGTCCTTTCGCAAAAGCTCGCGCAGATGCTCCAAATCAATGGTGCCGTCCCGCCGGATGTCCACGAGGTCGACCTCGCAGCCCTGCTGCTGAAGCGCGGACAGTGCGCCGCCCACGGAGGAATGCTCCAGCGCCGTGGAGATGATGTGCTTTCCCACATGGCGGGACGCCTGCACGATGCCCTTGAGCGCAAGGTTGTTGGATTCGCTCGCGCCGGAGGTGTAGATGATCTCCTCGGGCGCTGCGCCCAGAAGTTCCGCGATGCCGTCCGTCACCCGGGCCATTTCCACCTGCGCTGCCCACCCTGCGGGGTGGGTGGAATTGGGGCTTCCGATATAGCGCCGCTCCGTTTGATAGAATGCATCCAGCACGGTAGGGTCTGCTGGCGTGTTGGCGGAGTAATCAAGATAGATCATAACGGTCTCTCCCACGCGGTCAGGTCCTTGACGACCTCGCCCGCGACGATCAGACCGACCGCGGCGGGCACAAAGGCGTTGCTGCCCGGAACCTGCCGTCGCTGCGTGCACTTGCGCGCCGTGCCCGGCGGGCAGATGCAGTGTGTCCGGCAACTGATGGACATGTCGTCCAGCGGCGTGATGGGCGGCTCTTTGGAGTAGACAACTTTTAGCTTCTTGATGCCGCGCTTTTTGAGCTCGCGGCGCATCACTCTCGCCAGCGAACAGACCGAGGTCTTGTAGATGTCCGTCACCTCGAACGCGGACGCGTCCATCTTATTCCCCGCGCCCATGCTGCTGATGATGGGCGTTCCCGCTTTCTGCGCCTGCTTGATGAGCTCCAGCTTGCCGGTCACGGTGTCGATGGCGTCCACGATGTAGTCATACTGCGTGAAGTCAAATTGATCCGCCGTCTGCGGCGCGTAAAACGTCTTGTAAGTGTGGACGACTGCGTTCGGGTTGATCTCCTTGATACGCTCCTCCGCCACGTCCACCTTGTACTGTCCCACGGTCTTGCGTGTGGCGAAGATCTGTCGGTTCACGTTCGTCAGGCACACCCGGTCGTCGTCGATGAGGTCCAGCGTGCCGACGCCGCTGCGCACCAGCGCCTCCACCGTGTAGCCGCCCACGCCGCCGATGCCGAACACGGCTACGCGGGCGTTGTACAGCCGCTCCATGCCATCCTGACCTAAAAGCAGCTGCGTTCTTGAAAACTGATTGAGCATACTCTCTCCCCGATTTTGAAAAATTCAAGCAGATTGATCGTCAAGCTATTCTTATCGGCTCTCGCCGATCCTTCGCCTGACGTTGGAAAAATGTCTGCGTTACACACCTTTTGCATCCACAAACATAGTATGATTGTTGGTTTTCGTATCATAGCACGAGTTGACCAGCACTGTCAACCACCGCATGACCAGAATCGCGGCCCGCGCGGCGGATGATTTCATCCATGTTGACTTTTGCGGCCTGTTGTGTGACACTATAGGCAACAAAATGATCTTGCAAGGAGAACAATTATGGCTACCACTTCCGTTTCCGCGCGCTTTCAGGAGCTTTTTCCCGAAACGAACCTCATTTCTCTGCTGACCCGATGCGGCGGCGACGCGGGCGATATTTTCGAGACGCTTCAGGATCAGTACGATGCCCACGAGCAGGAGCCGCTCGTCGGCCTTCTCGGCATCAAGGCTGCGAATATCGACGCCTTTGCCCGCGCCGCCTACTGGGACCTCGTCAGCGACATCCGCGTCAGATATCTCTCTTCCCTTCCCCGCGGCGAAGCCGCCGCCATCGCCGCCGCAGCCGACGGCCTCATCACGCATCCCGAAAATGACGATATCGACTGGAGCGCCGACGAATTCATCAGCGATTGGAATGATCTGCACCGCGGCGAGGAGCCACTCAAATAACCGGTGCTAAGCTGTACACCATGACAGATGCAAAAGGGCAAGGGAAAAGCGTTGAAAAACTTTTCCCTTGCCCTTTTTCACTGCTGCTGAAACAGGACAGTGCAAATCGAATGGAAGCCTATATGCAGCACACCATCTGTGGGAAGAAGCTGCAAAACGGTTAAAGGGTCAGATAAAGGGGCAAGCAGAAAAAAAAGAAGTCCGAAACCTTACGGTTTCAGACTTCTCAGTGGCAGCGGGAGAAGGATTCGAACCCTCACAAGAATTGATATAACCGCTGATATATCAGCATCTATTTTTTACGTTCAGATTTTTGTTCAGATTTCAGATCTTTACACCTCTGCTGAAGCTACCTCTTCCTTTTCGTCCAAGTTCTTATAGAACTCGTACATCTTGTCCTTTTTCATATTGAGATTCTTTGCCGATAGGTGCGTGTATATCTCGTGTAGGATCTTGGGATCTGACCAGCCGCCAATGCGCATGCACTCCTCTTCTTTGTAGTCCAGGTAATACGCCAGTGACGCAAAGCTATGCCGCAATCCATGGATGCCAACTTCCGGAACCCCAGCTTTCTGGCATATCTCATTGATGCGTCTCCACAGCCCATTCGGCGGCTGTGACGAGATAAAGCCATCGCCGCCATCTTGCAGCAGCTCAGCAAGTCTGGGGATCAAAATGGGCACTACTCTCGTCGATTCGACCGTTTTTGTTTTCGACCTCACAACATACTCATTGTTTTCATTCGGCACTTTGACTCGCCGGACATAGATGCAGTTATGCTCGAGATCCACATCTTCCCATCGCAGGCCAAGCACTTCGCTGCGCCGCATCCCGAGCAACGCAAGCAATGCTTCCATTTCGACTTCTTCGCCGATCAGAGCCTTGCAAAACAGTTTGATCTCATCCGGATCTAACCACTTGCGTTCCGTCTTCTTGAGCTGCGGCAAGCGGATATTCGGGATTGTGCATCCTTGCTCCTTCAAGACTGACTCGATAAATGTCCACTCATTGTGTATCGTCTTAGGCGCGAGGCGCGACGATTCATCATCCATGACGGCCTGCCAATCCTGATTGAGCCCCTTGTCCATCACAGCTTTAAGACGATTTTTCCGGATGTTCATGGCTGTTCTGATCGTGGTCGGAGACCACACATTTTTTCGCCGATCAACGTACTGGTCGATCGCCTCTCCCAGCGTTATTGGCGAGCGCTTCTCTTTCGCTTTCGTCTCAAGAAAGCCGGCACGAATCGCGCGAGCTCTGGCAATGCACAGATCTCGTGTAGGCTCTGTGACGCTCTGCCCTTCCGCAGCAAGCTCTATGTTCCAGTTTCCGGACTTGAGCTGCCGCGGATTGGGCACCTTGATCTCGCACTTTTTCTTCCGCTCACGGATCTGCTTCTCTCCACACCAGTTGCAGTAAATCGAATTCTCTGGGATCTCTCGCTTACAGGCTCTGCAAAGCATCTCTTCACCTCTCTATATTTCCGTAGCTTTTGATTGCAAAATTCTGTATAATCTCTCTTGGCGCCAAATCTACACGGGCGGCGTCCGAGAGAGAGAGAATCATGTACGATCTGGCTTATATCATTGCATTGTTTGAGTCCTTGTCCGCAGACGCCCAGCAAGAGATCCTTGACCTCGCAGCTCGGCTTGCAGCCGATTCCAAGCGCAACGATCAATAGTCCTCGTCGCATTGCCCTCTCAGGAGTTCGCGCGCAGAACTCAAAGAGCAGCCGTCGTCCTTTCGGGCGATGGCCGCTCTGCATTTATCGCCCCTGCAACAATATTCTTGCTTTTTCGACGAGACTCTGCTATTCTGTTTTTGGCGCTGCACGAACGGCAGGCGGTTAGCACTTCCCGGAAGGGAGGTGATGTCTATGGTTACTTACGGTGAGCTTTTTGCTTACACGCTGGTATTGATAGGCGTTGCAACTCTGGTTTTCCAGATGTGCAAAAGAAAATGACCGCCCCCGGCCAAGGTAAGCGGTCAAAATCTTTGACTAATTCCTGAGGCTAACCGCTTGTCGCAGCGCCTTTTTCTACTTTGAGTATAACCGCCTGTTTTTGAATTGTCAAGTCTGTTGAACATCTGCCGCTCCTTCAGGGGCGGCTTTTTTATTGTCGTGGCTCGGGATGACCGGTCATACCGAGGCAGATCACCTTATCCATTTTGCGCTCTCCTTTCCCGCGGGGGGAGCTTTGCCGCACTCCCGCCCTCTGTATAAATTATACCTCTGGCCGTATACGCACGTCAAACGGAGAACGCATGTTTTGCGTGCGCACGATCTTCGGTGTCCGATTCTGGCACCGTCTATATCTCAATTATGTCCGCCACTCCATCTGGGGTGGCGCTTTGCATATCTGCTTCGGGCAGCGTTTGCTCAACGGCTACATACTCCCACCGGAAACCACCAGCGTGCTTTTGCTTTCCAGTGGCCGCTTCACGAATACTCTTTCTGTTAACTCCAATAATACGTTCTGCTTCGGCAAGTGACTCAAATTCTCCAAGGACTTCACCTTCGTCAGACAACTGCCGTATACGCCGAGAATTTCGCTGCGTAGCCCGCTGTGCTTTAGCTTCTTCCTCCTGTAATTTCCTTGCTGCACGATCTTCCCTCTTTTGGGCTCGCAGCGTCTCTTCTGCAGCCTTCTTTTCTGCATTGGCACGCAACTCTTTTGCATGTTCTCTGCGCGCAAAAAACTCTTCTCCTGCAGAGCCATCACAGGCGTTGATAGCCTCTTCTAGAATTGCTATTTCGCGGTCATACTCCCTGCGCTTACGGTATATTTTTGCATAGGATGAATAGAGAACAGGACCCCTAAAGCCCTCTTTTCTGGCTCTGTCATAAAGCTGCAACGCCGTTGCAAAATCACCCTCTGCACGCGCATCTTCGCCCCGCTCCCAGTACTCGTAGCCGCGCCGACTATTCTCAACGGGGCGGTATACTGGCTGCACTGGGTTGTAGCTTGAAGCATAAGACTTGCGCTCACCAAATTCTTTTATCCATTTTCCGATATCAACGCTTGCACGACGAAGTACAGCAGCTACCGCCTCGCAATCAACAAGCGAATTGTGGAATTCATCTGATCTGAACCCCGCAAAGTTTGAAACAGTCTGAAGCTTATAATTTGGTAAATCAAAGCATTTTCGCGCGATAGATAATGCATCTACATACTGCCGCCCGGAGAACGCCCCATCAAAAGTATTATTTAGGAACTTCAGATCAAACGTAACATTATAGCCGACCACTACATCATTGCCAACAAATGCAAGGAAGTCATCGGCAACCTCTTCCGCATAAGGGGCACCAGACACCAAGTCATCAGTAATATGGTTGATTCTGGACACCGAAGCAGGGATACTGATACCAGGATTTACATAGGTGTTGTAGCACTTTATCATTTTCCCCTGCGCATCATATTTGATCGCAGATATCTGAATGATCTTATCTCTGTAAGCATCCAGTCCTGTCGTCTCGACATCAAGAACGACATACTCGTCTAAAGATATACGAGGTTGCAAATGCATCGCAGACTTTTCCGCGCTCTCCTGAGTGTGTGTCTGAAGCGCCGATCTGGTTTCCTCTTCATTGCTCCTCTGGCTGTTTTCCTTATTATGCCGATACGCCAGTGCCACAGCACCAACAAAAAATGTTAAACAAATAAATAGAGCGAATACCATACCACTGCCCCCCTCTCTTCGGTGTCCGATTCGGACACCGTTTTTATTTTTTCCTCTTGAGCATCTCGGCGACGATCTCATTCTGGGCTTTGTCGTCGAGGCTTGAGAACAACTTTAGAAACTGCTCGGTCGGGCCCTCCGGCACATCCGGCAGTGTGCCCGGCGTCTCGCCGAGCAGGTCAGAGACGGTGCAGCCAAGGTACTGCGCAAGCAGCTGCACCTTAGCGACGGACGGGGTCTGCCCTCTTTTGATGTCTGTCAAAAAGCTCGCACCAACGCCGCTATCGCGGCAGGCATTTGTCGGCTTAACGCCTTTCTTAGAGCAGTACCGTTCGATATTTTGCACAAGAAGTTCCCTGTCCACAGGATCACTCTCCTTTATATACAATTGGTGATTACGTACAAAAGTTTATTTTTACGCATTTTTACCTTGACGATTGGTAATTACGGATTTATTATAAAGCTACAGTTAAAACACAGATGTACGAAAGGGGTGAGACGATGGTCTACCGAATCCGCAGGATCAAGCTCGACAACATGGCGGAGATCTGCTGGCGTGCAAAGCGCTGCGAGACCTATCTCACGCTGCAGAACTTGCACATTGGCGGCATCTACCAGCTGCATGGCGGCAAGCTGTACATCGTCGAATCCAAAGAAAGCTGAAACGTTATGATGACATTTTCTCCGATCGAAAGCGCCAAGGTCATTCGAGTCATTGAGATTCGAGAAGTCCGCGGATCTGGAGCAACCAATGATCCGGTACGCGTGGCAACTTCCTATTGGTCACTGGATGGCAAAAAGCTCGCTGAACGAGATTGCGATCACGCTGGGTCAATAGTCAACGCTTGCTCGAACGTCAAATCCGAATCGATAAAATGAACCATCGCACGAATAAATGTCTTCATAGTGCCAACATCCAAGTCTTCGTGTTTTCTGACATAGTGTGTCTCATCGTTACCAATCCAAGTTGCACGCTTAGCTAAAGTTTGAACTTTTCCGTCTTCAATCCGATTCAGGTTTTTACCAAGACTTTCTTTTTTTATATTTTCTTCCTCATCAGGGAATTTGTGGCACAGATAATCTTTCACCAAGAATTCAAGTGCTTTTCGATAGCCGATGCCACAGATTTGATCTAATTCACTGGCTTCTGCACGCTGTGCTTGCATATAGGTCTCAACAAATGCAAGCGAAAGTCCAAGAATATTATCACTAAATTCTTCAGGCTTAACTGTTCTGGGGAAAAGGCCTCTCAAAGTCATATATACTTCTCCCGAATGATACCCCCCCTCCAATACTCCTTTGAATTTTCCCAAGAAAATTTCATGGCACTTGGGGCAGTAGAAGTTAATGTAAAGCCTGCACGAGCGGTCTATTCCGATAGAATCACTCAAAATATAACTTGAATATAGAATTCGAGGTTCTATGCCAAAATGGCATGCAGGGCACTCATTGATTTCTTTGAAAGAAAACAGTAATCTCTCGTTTCCATCAATGTCAAATGAAGAAATGCTTTGCATCAATTTCTCACCTCGTTAAATTGCAAACTTGGGGCGGCCGGCGCGCGTCGGGTGATGGTTCAGTCGGAACCGTGGATGAACTCTCCGTTACTCTGATACCCGCCTGAAGGACGTTCGACTCGTCCTCGCCCCCTTCACCTCATCCATACGGAGCGGCTGGTGCTCACACGACATCACAACTTAATATCAGCTCTCACATCGTATGCGGTGGGTTTTGTGGCGTCTCAGCACACGAGGGCTGTTCCTGAGGCAACCCGTCCGTCGTGTGATAAGAGTCCGATTCTCTTACGCTCCATCCATATTTTTTTGCTTATGGTATAAACCCTCAGTTAAAAAATACCATGGCAAACCGCAAAAATCAAGATAAGAAAGGAATGAATGGGATTGGTAAAGATTCGCATCAAAGAATTTCGCGAGAAAAAGTGCATGAGCAAAACTGATCTCGCCAAGGGGATGAATGTCTCCATCGCAGCTGTCAGCAAGTGGGAAAGCGGCGAAACTCAGCCTACCACCGACAAGCTGCCGCAGCTTGCGATGCTGCTCGGCGTCGATGTCAGCGCACTCTTCACCGTCGAAACTCCGAGCAGGCTGCCCGAAACACTGAGTTAGGAGGATAGCATCATGCCGAGAACAAACTTGGGTCGAAATATCGCCAATGAGAAGATCGTTGCTCTGATCTGGGGCACTGCCGCGGCAGCCGGCCTGACGACTGAAGAGCTCGGGGCGAAAGCTAAGATCTCCCGCTCCAGAATCTATGCCCGCAAAAACAAACCGGAGGATCTCACTCTGCGCGAGCTGCGCAGCATCGGCCGCGCGCTGAACATCCCCATCGATGAGCTGCGCGAAGCCATCCGCTACTAAAAGCATATCACGAAAGGAGCTGTAAATCCATGTATCCCGAGTACCCGAATTTATACCAAAGGGCAAGAAAGGCTACCTATTTTTCGCAGGAAGAGGCAGCCGAGCTAATTGGACTTTCCGCAGAAAGTATGAAACAATATGAGAGCGGGCGGCGCGTGCCATCTGATGACACCGTGCACCGCATGGCCGAGCTCTACAACCTCCCCTGGCTCGAGCTGGAGCATGCAAAAGCGACCGACAGGTTGGGCGTGCTGCCCGACGTACATATCCAGCCGTTACCGACAGCCAGCATCACCCTCGCTAATCGCTTCCGGCGGGCATCCGACCAGATCTACACGCTGCTTGAGATTGCCGAGGATGGCATCATCGACGAATGCGAGCGCCCCGAGTTTGACGCCATTGTCGCCGATCTGCGCGAGACCATCGCCGCGGCCTATCAAGTCATCTACGCTGACGGCGCAAAAAAAGAACGCCCCGACGGTGGCACGTCGAAGCGTTCATGTTCTCAGAGGTTCGAGTCTGAAAACGATTGCAAAAACAGTATAGCATACTCACGCGGAAATGCAAGCCCCGTTTTGACAAAGGGGGTGTATGCACGATGACCGGATGGACGCTTTTCTTCACGTTCGTGGGCGTGAGTGTGATGGTGACAAAGTTTGTTGACTTTATCGAGTATATCGGAGGGGATGCACGTGGCAGAAAAAGGCATGCAGCCAAGCGATAACATGAGCGAAAGCCGGATCAAGTCCGGCCGCAAGCAGCGCTTCACGGTGCTCTACAAGAGCGCCATCGAGGACAAGCGCCTGCCGCTGGACGCGCGCGGGCTGCTTGCCATCATGGTCGGCCTGCCGGACGGGTGGCAGTACTCCGTCAAGGGCCTCGCGGCCTATGTGGGCGTGAGCAAGGACACCATCCGCAGGCTGCTCGAAAAGCTGGAAAAAGTGGGGTACTTAACCCGCGAGCAGACACACGACGAGAACGGCCATTTTGCCGGTAATGTCTACGTTTTGCAGGACGAAGCGCCACCGTTGTCGGAGAACACCGACAACGGTGAAACCCGACAACGGGAAAAACCGTCATCGGGTTTTCCGACCCAAATAAATACTAAAAGAACCAAAGAAGAAAAGAAACAACCCCCTATAGCCCCCGCGGAGGTCGAAAAGCTCGTTGAGAAATACTGTGGCGAGGACGACGAACTGCGCGAGGCGATCATGGGGCTGTTGGAAAACCGGGCAAAGCTGAATCGGCAGAAGACCGTGAAGACCGAGCGCGCCATGAGCGGCATCCTGCGGAAGCTGGATGAGCTGTCGTGCGGCAGACGCGAACTGAAGCTTGCGCTGCTGGACAAGGCGATCAGCATGAATTGGCTGACCGTCTACGAGCTCAAGCCGGACGAAATGCCTGCGGTCAGGACGGAGGGCAGCGCGGCGCTGCCGCTCGGTTGGGGGGTGTAGCGCATGACGCAGCAGAGGAAAACACAGCCGGGGCTTGAGGCCGAGACCGCGGTCATCGGCGCGCTGCTCATTGCCCCCGAGATCGTCAAGGACGTGCTCTTCGCTGTCCGTGAGCAGGACTTCGGCATCGAGATCAACCGGAAGATCTTCCGCGCGGCGCGGGATCTGTACCTGCGGGCAAAACCAGTGACAGCTGTGACCATCCGCGACAAGGTCGGCAAGGAGTCGAGCGACTACATCAGGCAGCTGTACGAGATCACGACAACCAGCACCAACTGGCGCGAGTATGCCACCATCATGGCCGAGCAGACCTGCATGCGGCGCATGCAGGAGCTTGCCGTGCAGATCGCCGCAGCCAACACGGCGCAGGAGTGTCGAGAGCTGGCCGCGAATATGCAGCAGGAGCAGCATGGCGGCCGCCAGATCGCGGCCTACACCATGGAGGACATGATCCAGGACTTTGCCGCACGCCAGACGGATAAAACTCCGCTCGAATACGTCCGCTATGGCCTCGCCGAGGTGGATGCCGGTACATACACGCAGCAGGGCGACGTGGTCGTTATTGGCGGATACCCCAGCGCCGGAAAGACAGCACTGGCCCTGCAAATGGCGATGTGGATGGCCAGAAAATGGCGCGTGGGCTTCTTTTCGCTCGAGACAGACCACCGAAAGGTGACCGACCGCGCAATCGCCATGCTGAACGATATTAGCTTCACGGCCATCAAGCGGCGCGAACTGACAGACAAGGACTGGGAGCGGTTTGCGGCCAAAAGCGCGGAGAACGCAGGGCTTAAATTCACGCTGATCGAAGCTGCCGGCTGGAGCGTCAGCGATATCACGAGTGCAGCTGAGGCCTACGATTTCGACGTGATCTTCATCGACTATGTCCAGCTCATCCGACCGAGCACAACCAATCCCATGCGCAGCGAACAGGTGGCGGAGATTTCCCGCGAGCTGCACGCCTTCGCCCAAAGCCGCAAAAAGCTCGTGATCGAGCTGGCACAGCTTATCCGCGAGGAACGTCCGGCCATGCAGAAAAAGGCGAACAAGCCGCAGCAGAACGAACCGCGCATGAGCGACCTGAAAGAGTCCGGACAGCTGGAGCAGGACGCAGACATGATCTTCATGATCTACCGCCCTGTCGAGGGCGGAGACTATGATCCCGCGAAGTCGCGCTTCCTGCGCATCGTGAAGAACAAAGAGGGCCTGCTACTGCGCACGCTGCTGTGGTTCGATGGCGACAAGCAGACCTTTACGCCGATGACGATGACGTCAGCACGCGAGATCGAGGAAGACAAGAAACTTGTCGAGCGGAATGCTCGCAATGAGCGCATGAGCGGCGCAAAGCGCCGGTAGAGAAAGGAGAGACATCATGCCGTATATTGGACAGCCGATCGCCTGGACGCCCTGCGCGTACTGCAATCTGGACGGCAAAGAGAACCCCAAGAGCACGAGAGCGCGGAAGAAGGTGCGCGGCAGAATCGTGTGGATCAACGAGCTACACCATTTCTTCCTGGCGGAGGCGCAGGTCTTCGGACACACGATGCGCGAGTGCTTCAAATTTTGAGGGCGGCGCATGAGAAAGAAAGTCAACAGCAAGTGCTACATGTGCGAGCGCCGTCATCCGGCGTGTCAGGACAAATGCCCTGATTATCTCGCGTGGAAAGCGAACCTTGACGCGACCAATGCGAAGATCAAGGATGCGAAAAAAGAGTATGAAGACATCGGGAATTACCAGTACGAGACAGCGAAACGGCTGCGAAAATAGAGATAACAGGAGGACGAAATGAAAACGATTGCGATCATGAACTACAAGGGCGGCGTCGGCAAGACGGTCACGACGATCAACTTCGCAGCCGAGCTCGCGGCCGCGGGCAAGCGCGTCATCGTGATGGACGCGGACGGCCAGTGCAATCTGAGCGATATTTTCAGAGCCGACACAATGCACGGCGGTACGACCTACGAGGTGCTGATCGATGCCGCTTTGTGGGGCTGCTGGGACGAGATCATTCAGGAGACACCCATCGATGGCGTGAAGATCGTGCCGGCCAGCGCGGAGCTGCCAAAGGCGGACATTGCCGCCCTGACCGGCGAGCGGCTGGCAAAAAACGGCATCCGTGATTTTTGCCTCGCTGTGGCAGAGGATGAGGGCGCAGACTATATTCTCATCGACTGCCCGACCGCCTACAATGCGGCCACGGTGGCGGCGCTGGGCGCTGCAGATGAGATCATCATTCCCGTCGAGCTGGAGGGTTTCTCACTCCACGGCGCGGGCGAGATCCGCAGTCAGGTCGCCAACATGCGCACGGTCAATCCGCGGCTGCGTATTGCGGGCGCGCTGATCACCAAGCGGCGCGGTACGCGCATCCAGGAGGCCGCAGAGCAGGCCTTGCGCGTGAGCGGCATCCCGGCATTTGAGACGGCAATCCCGCTGCGGGCTTCCGTGCCGGCAAGCATGTCTAACCTCAACGCAAGCAAGGCTCTGAGAGGGTACGCGCCCAAGGATGCCGCGACAAAGGCGTATCACGATTTTACACGGGAGTATCTGAGCAAGGGAGGCGCGGTCAATGGCTAAGGGCAAGTTTGACATGAGCGAGTTTCTCGCGCCAGTTGAGGGCGTACCCGAATCGGACACGACGCAGGAGATCGCGGTTGACGACATTCTCGACAATCCGCTGAACTTTTACCCGAGACCGGACAACGGAAAGCTCGCCGAGCTGATGGAATCCATTCAAGCAAACGGACTGCTGGAGCCGCCGACCGTCGTGACCGCGGAGAATGGCAAATACAGGCTGATCTCCGGTCACAGCCGGATGAACGCGGTGCGGCTGCTGGCATCCTACAAGGATGACGCTGTTGCCGAGCGGTTCCAGCGCGTTTTGTGCCGGGTGCTGCCGAGCATGACGCCGGAGCAGGAAGAGTGCGCGGTGATTGAGGCGAATCGCCAGAGGATCAAGTCGCCGGCTGTGCTGGCGCAGGAGGCCGAGCGACTGACGCAGATCTACATCAAGCGCCGCGAAGCGGGCGAAGATCTCCCCGGCCGCATCCGCGACCGCGTGGCCGAGGCGATGCAGGTCAACAAGACCAAGCTCGCTAACCTCAGTGCGATCAAAAACGGGCTGAAAGTACCGGGGATTGTTGCACGGTGGGAAAAGCAGGAGTTACCGGAAGCAGCCGCGCTTGAGATCGCCCGCATGGACGACGAGACGCAGTATCGGCTGCTGGACTGGATGATCGCCAACGGGAAGCCTTGGACGATCAAAAACGTGCAGGAGTTTGTGAAAGCCAGAGCGAAAGACGAGCAGGCCGCAGAGGATGAAAAGTATATCGAGCTGCTCGGGCATATCCATGAATGCCTTGAAAGAGAGCTGCGAGGATGTAAAAATCGAGAGGAAGGGATCGAGACGCTTAAAAAAGCGTTTCGGTGGGCCGGAGGCGGCAGCAAAGAGTTTCATTGGCAGGGGGAGGCCAAGGGCCTAAAAATGAGCGGTAAAGACCGAAAGTACATTTTGCGCTCTTGGGCGACTGTGTGGGATATGCTTGCGGCGATGAGCATGCAGGATGGGCCAGTGCAGGCAAGTGAAACCCGCGAAAAGGCCAAGTCAAAAGAAGAGCGAAACGAAGAGCTGATTGCGCTTAGATGGTATGAATCAGACGTTGAACCGCCAGACGGCGCGCATATTGTTTTTATCGATGAATCCGGAATCGTTGATGATGACGAATACATCGACGGCAGGCTGAAAAGCGGCTATACCGGTTGGGAAGAGGTGGTCCTTTGGACACTGCATCCGGATGACCCTGCGCAGGACAAGGCGGCGAGTTCGCCGGAATGGTTGCCGCTGGATGCGGAGCACTGGCCTACCGAGGGCGCGCTGGTCGTGCTGAGCTATCCGACAGGGCTGGGCGGCAGCGCCTATCTGACGGCGCGGTGCGGCGGTGGCGTGAGCGACCAATACCCGTTTGTTTCGACCGATGCAGGGATCTCCGCACAGGAGGTCGCGGATTGCAAATGTGACAGCTGGCTGCTGATCAGCGAGAGACAGAGAGGAAAGAAATGAAGAGATCCGGGTATTTGCAGCAGAGAGACGCGAGAACGCAAATGCTGCTGGACGTGATGCAGCGGACGATGAAGCAGTACATGCTGGACACGCTGCTGATCACGATGCACGAGGACTTTGGCTGGGGCTATGATCGCCTCAGCCGCCTCGCGGAAAAATGGGGCGAGACGTATGACGTCTATTTTCCGGCGATGCAGAGCACTGAGGAGTCAGACGTCTATCAGGAGAGACTTGACCGGGCAACGCGCAGCTATATCGGGGACAACCAGTTTTACCCGTTTGCAGAGCGCTACCCGGAGATCAAACAATTAGGCTATGGGCCGAGGAGGGCAAAATGAGAACAGAAGAGATTTTGACTGCGCTGCGGCGCTTAAAAGTGGAAACGGGCTCGCTGGCCTGCATGGGCTGCGGACGCGAACACGACTGCGGCATCCACGGTTGTCGAATCGTGCGGGAGGCTGCGGAGCTGATCGAGAAGCTGACTGACCGCTGCGCGCGCTACGCCGAGGAGATCGCGGTGCTGCAGGAGCGGGAGAAGTGGGTGCCGGTGACGGAGAGGCTGCCGGAGGTGTGGCGTAACGATGAGACTTCCGAACTTGTGAACTACATGATTTACAGCCCCGATTTTGGCGTCGACATCGGTAATTATCACGCAAACGCAAAAAAATGGCTCTGCATGGCATTACCTTGCACCGTCACGCACTGGAGGCCGCTGCCGGAACCGCCGAAGGAGGTGGAGTGATGATTGAGCTCAGATTAGACGACCCTCATTTCGCGGAAAACGCGCTGGCGGCAATGAGCCTGAAAAAGATGGGATTCCGGGACGACGAGCTGGAGCTGCTTTACCAAAAGCAGCTTGAAGAGGATGCAAAGGAGGCGATGAAGAATGGCAATTAGCAAATCAAAGCGCGAAGCAGTCTATCGAAAATATAAAGGCCATTGTGCGTATTGTGGGCGCGAAATCGCTTACAAGGATATGCAGGTAGACCATTTTCAACCATTGAGGGCGTGGGGGATTGAGGACGCTGGGACAGATGACCTTGACAACCTCATGCCAGCCTGCCGGATGTGCAATCACTACAAGCGTGCAAATTCGCTTGAAACTTTTAGGCGTTACATCGCAGAAATTCCGCGAAAGCTGCGCGAGAACTATATCTACAAGGTCGGCGTGGTTTATGGCAAAGTCATCGAGGCCGAAAAACCGATTGAGTTTTACTTTGAGGCGCAGGAAAGGAAAGTGGAGGACAATGGCTGAATACATCGAGCGCACGGAAGAACTTGTGCTTGCCTTGAACGCCGGTGCGAGGGCAATCGAGAACACAAGGCGCTATCACGGCGCTGTTTACACCAAAGATGTGTTCTCGGAGGACTCACAGGAAATCCCGTACTTGCTGGCTGCCAAAGTGTTGCGGGAAGTAAGTGACGCTCCCACCGTTGATGCTGTGGTCGTGACGCGGTGCAAGGACTGTAAACACAAAGGTTGGGTGCAAGAGCCTTGTCATGGCAAGAGCGTTGATTATTGCAGGGTTTGGGACTGCACTTTGCAAAATCTGGAATCGACGTTTTGCAGTTACGGCGAGAAGAAGGAGACCGCAGAATGAGATTCTTGGTGACGCTGGCGCTGGACGCGCCGGACGATGCAGATCCGCAGGGAATCAAGGAAAAAGTGGCGATGGACTTTGAAAAGTACGGCGGCGTGCGCGTGGTCAAGGTCGAGTGCGTGGAAGAGTATCAACAGATGACGATGGGGACAGCCAAATGAAAAAGAAACGAATGATCAAGCTGCTGATGAGTCTCGGCTGCGATAGGAATGACGCGGCACGGGCCGCAACGCTGGCCGATGGCAATTTGCCACATACGGTGGTGTATTACGATCTGCTTGAGGAGTTTATCCGTACATACTATGAGCAGCTGGATAAGACTGTTGTTGAGGGCGATATGACCGGCGCTGTTTCCGGAATGTTGGGAAGTCATCTGTATGGATGAATATTGTATCGTAAAGCAGCGGGCGGGCCCTTTGGTCAAGGTGTTTTCGACGGATCGTGCGTGCTTTTTGCGCAAAAACGGCGAGTACATCCGCTCTCGCTGCGGGCCAGCAATGAGCCGCACGACCGTCGACAAGCTGGAGCTGCGGCTTGCGCTCTTCGAGTATGACGGTGTTTTCCACTCGCTGACTTTCGCGCCGGACAATCTGCCGGAGAGCCGGAAAGAGGTGCAGCAGATATGGAACACCTACCTCAAGCGCCTCAAGCGCTGGGGCAGCGGCAAGCCATTTGACTACGTTTACCGCATCGAGGGGCTGCATGACAGCCTGCACATCCACGTATTTCTGCGCAACAGCGAGTATCCTGCGGTGCTCGTGCGGCGGCTGTGGGACTGGGGCGAGGCCTACGACGTGCCATACACAAAGAAGAAGATCCTGCAAGAGGATGGATATCGCAGGCTCGCCCGATATTTTACCAAGGAGCGACCGGAGGTCGGGCAGCATCCGTGGGGACCATCGCGGACGCTCAAGCCAAAAGTGCCACTGCCAGAGATCAAGACCAGCAAGACCGGCCGCATCTACGTCCCGCGGGATGCGGTCATCTTGCCGCTCGAGTACAACGAGGCAAAAAGCGACTGGGGCGTGTACTCCTACAGCAAGTATTTGAGCTACTGAAAATAGTGCTTTTATTTTAGATATTGATTTCTTATTCTTGAAACCTTATGAATATTTACGGACAAACCCGAGAAAGTGGGGAAAAGGCATTGCAAACCGAAGCGAAAACTGCTAAACTGGACACAAAGAACGGATGGCTCCTTTGCCCGCGATGCGGTCGAGGAAAAGTCCTTCGGCTCAATCCCGAGACCCGAGCGCGGTCGCTGACCGTGTACTGCAAGGTCTGCGGAAAAGAGTCCATCGTGAATATCGACGAGTGCCTGTGCCTGAGAGCCTGCGCCACATGATCTGCGAGAGCAGTTTGTGTCGGCGCAGGCTTTTTTGTTTTTCCGGAGGTGATAGCCCGTGAGCGAGAAGCCACTGCGACCGTGCCGATATCCGGGATGCTACGAGCTCGTGAGCGACGGATACTGCGCAAAGCATCAACCGGCAAAGCGGTCAGGGCAGCGCAGCGCTGAAGCCGAGTCCTGGCGCTGGATGTACTTCACCGACGAATGGCGCAAGGACTTGCGCCCGACGCAGCTAATGCGTGAGCCATTCTGCCGCGAGTGCGCCAAAGCCGGCAGGCGCATCCGTGCTACCGACGTCGACCACATCGTCGACCACAAGGGCAACTGGGCAGTGTTCTGTGACCGCGGCAATCTCGAGAGCCTGTGTCACAGTTGCCACAGCCGCAAGACGGTGCGGGAAATGTACGAAAATCGCAGGCGTTCGAAGCCTCGTCGCGTAGGCTCGAGGCGGTAGGCTTGGGCGCTTGGGCGCGTCGCAGGAGCGACGCGCGGGGATTCCTTGCGCACCCTCCCCCCCTGCTCAGAAAGTTTGACGCACTGTGCCATAACCGCGAGGCCTCCTGTGAACGAGAAATTTTCCCCACGGGGAACAACGAGAAGGAAGTGAGAACATGAGCGGAAAGAGACAGCCGACGGCGCTGGTGGAAGCCAACGGACGAAAGCACCTGACACAGGCCGAAGCCGACCAGCGGCGCGACCACGAGGTCTATATGCCGCCGGCCGACGTGGTAGATCCGCCGAAGTGGCTGCCGAAACGCCTGCGGGCGGAATACTGCGAGATCGGCGAAATGCTCAACGGTGCAGGCCTATACGCCGAACTCGACCGCGACGTTCTCGGGCAATATTTTCTTTGTCGCGAACGCTGGGTCAAAGCTGACAAGAAAGCCGCGGCGGCCATCAGCAAGAACGACGAGAAGCTCGCCAAGGAATGGACGAGCATCCAGGGCGCTTATTTCAAGCAGGCGCGCCAGTGTGCCGAGGCGATGGGGCTCTCCGTCACCTCTCGCTGCCGGATCGTTGTTCCGACCGCAGTTGTCAACGCGGCGGGCGCAGCTGCCAGCGACCAGGGCGGGACGGATGAGTTCACCGAAATGCTCCGTCGCCGTCAAGACAGTGCCCTAAGCAGGAGCGCAAGCGGTGGCTGAGCGATACGACCAGACCGCCGGGCAGTTTGTCTGTGACTTTATCAGCCGGCTGCCGACGACCGATACCGGCAAACTTTTCAACCTGTATGACTGGCAGCGCAGTGCTTTGATGGAATTTTACGGAACGCTCGTATCCGATTCAGACACCAAGGACCTCCCTGCCCCGATTAATGCGGACTGGCTGCGAAAATACTGGTATCTCTATCTTGAGATCCCCAAGAAAAATGGCAAAAGCGAGCTTGCGGCCGCGCTGGGGCTCTATCACCTGTTTGCCGACGGCGAACTGAACGCCGAGGTCTATATCTGCGCGGCGGACAAGGAAAACGCCTCGATCGTCTACAATGCGGCGGTCTTCATGGCGACGAGCGCGCCGTGGACAGCAAAAATGGTCGCACGCGGCGAGCTGAAGATCACCGAGAGCCGCAAGCGCATCGAGTACCGCCGCCGGATCAAGACTGGTAACGGCGGATATAAGTGGGTCACCATCGGCGTGATGCAGGTGCTTTCCGCCGAGGCATACAGCAAGCACGGCTACAAGCCGAGCTGCGTGATTTTTGATGAGCTGCACGCCCAGCCGTCCCGCGAGCTATGGGATATCATGACCGGCGCAGCCGGCGCTTCCCGCCGTCAACCGGTGTGGATCGTGCTGACAACAGCCGGTGATGACCCGGATCGCGGCAGCATTGGCTGGGAGATCCATGATAAGGCTGTCGCGATCCGCGACGCCCGGCAGCTGCGCCGCATCCAGGAGGAAGGTGGTGACGCGCGCAAGGTCCTCTCGTTAAGGCATGCCGCGGATGAGGACCTTGCCGACGCGGAACAGGCCCTTCTGGAGCGCGACGAAGAAAACTGGCTGCCGATCCTGTACGGTCTGACGGCATTTTTCGGTGATGATCCGGATGACCTCGAAAAAATCGACATTTGGGACGAAAGCCTGTGGAAATTGTGCAATCCCTCGCTGGGCAAGCATCTGAGCATGCGCAACGTCCGCATGGAGGCCATGGCGGCCCAAAAAAGCGAGGCTGCTGAGCGGCTTTTCCGCTGGCTGCGCCTGAATCAGTGGATCACGACGAAAGCGGTCGGCTGGATCTCGCTCAACCTGTATGACAAAACACAGTGGGGGCCGAGCAAGAAGGCCGCGCGAGAGGAATTCCTGCATCAGCTGGACGGCATGATCTGCTACGGAGGCGTCGACTTGTCAACGAGCCGCGACCTAACAGCATTTGTGCTGCTCTTCCCTCCCCAGCCCGGGCTTGACACTGCCGTGATCTGGCCCTATGGCATCTGGAGGCCGGAAGCAACGGTCGACGAAGCCGAAAAACGGGACCATGTCCCCTACCGGGACTGGGCGCGAGCCGGATTTTTGACACTGTGTCCCGGCACGGTGAACGATTATGACGATATTGAGGCCCGTATCCGCGAGGCGCGCGAGCGATTTGACTTGCGCATGATCGGATTTGACCCGTATCTGAGCCGAACCATCACGCAGAGGCTCTCCCCTATCGTCAACACCATTGAGATCCCGCAGGATTTGAAGAATATGAGTCCCGCGATGAAGGAAATGGACGACATGATGCAGCGGCATACGCTGCTGCATGTGCACAATACGTGTTTCCGCTGGACGTTTGGCAATGTCCGGTGCCACGAGGACGGAAACGGCAATATCAAACCGCTGAAAAACCGCTCGATTGGGCGCATCGACCCGACGGTCGCCAGCATCATCGTGATGGCGGTGTGGATGATTGCAAAAAATCAAAAGCACGACCTCGCCGAGGCTGTCAGCCAGCCGGGATTCAGTTTGTAAGGATGAGAGAATGAGAAAATATGCTGCTGCGGCGCAATGCGCCGCTCTGGTGCTCGGATGTGCGCTGATTGCACTGGGTGCCGGTATGATCTACGTTCCGGCCGGAGTGATCACAGCAGGTCTCCTGCTTGTTGCGGGCGCTGTGCTCGACGGTTATGACGATACCGATGAGGAAGGGAATGACGAATCTGAATGAGCGTTATTAAAGGGCTCCGTGCAGCCACCGCACGGTCGCCCACCATCAGAAAAGCGGTGACAGTCGGCGCACTTGCGGCCTCCGGTGGTCTGGCTACCGGGGAGGACGTACAGAGCGTGGCGCGAAAGCTGAGCGCGGTAGACCGATGCATTGAGATACTGAGCGACAGCATGGCAAAGCTGCCGAGCTTTGTAATCGACAATCGAACACGTGAGCGTTTGCCGCACAATATCCTGTATCTGCTCAATGTGCGGCCAAACGAGGCAATGACGCCATTTGCGCGCAAAAAAGTGCTGGAGACCAGCCGACTAGAAGGCGGTAACGGGTATGACTGGATCATCCGCGATCCGTCGACCGGACTGCCGAAAGAGTTGATCCCCGTACCGTGGCAGCTCGTGCAGCAGTGGCATGACGGCGCAGGCCGCATCTGGTATGACATCACGCATCCGCTCACCGGCGAGCTGATGCGGCTGGCAAATGAAGATGTGTGTCACTATAAAAACGCCACGCGGAATGGGCTGAAAGGAATTGGAACGCTGTCACGAGCAGAAGATGTCATTGCCGCGGCGCGTGCAGCGCAGCAGTATGACGCTTCGTACTATCAAAACGGCGGCCAGCCCGGCGGCGTGCTGGAAACAGAGGCCGATCTCGGCGGCTATGCAAAGAACGAGCGTGGCGGCGTACTGACCCGCCCTGACGGATCTGTTGTGACGCTGAAGGATCAGCTGCGCAGCGAATGGGAAAAGGTCCACCTTGGGCCAAGCAATGCGCATCGCACAGCAATCCTTGATCTTGGCCTCAAATACACGAGCATTGCCAGTTCGAACCGCGATGCGCAGTTTGTGGAAAACAAGGAGATTTCCGTCAAAGATATTGCCCGCTACTTTGGCGTACCGCTGTACAAGCTGAACGAGGGCAAGCAGGCCTACGGCTCAAATGAGCAAAACGCCATTGAATATGTCGTTGGTACGCTCCATCCGATTGTGACGCAATACGAAGAGGAGCAAACCTATAAGCTGCTGACCGACAGCGAGCTGAAAAAGGGGCTTGAGATCCGCATCAACATGATGGCCGAGCTCAAGGGCGACACATCCAGCCGCGCCACATGGTACCGCGCGATGAGCGAACTGAGCGTCTTCTCACCGGATGACATCGCCGCGCTGGAAGATCTTCCGAATGTCCCTGGCGGCAGCCGACGCCGGGCAAGTCTCAACTACGTGCCGCTTGATCTGTGGCCGGAACTGAGCAAGCAAAGACACGGCGGCATGGTCGCCGGAGAGGAGTAACCCATGGAAATGATCTATAAGGCCGCAAGGCTTGAAAAACAGGCGATGAGCGAAAGCGAGCTGACGCTCATCAACAAGCAGTCCCTTCGGGAGCTGAGCGCAGATGAAGTGTTTGCCTTCCGCCTGGCAGCCTGTGATAACCAGGTAGACCGCGACAACGAGAGGTTCACCGAAAACACACTGGAACAGCTCGCAAAGCTGTACATCGGCAAGACAGTGCTGCTTGATCACGTTTGGAGCGCCAAGTCGCAGACGGCGCGCATCTACAACGCCTATGTGAGCGGCGAGGGTGACGTCAAGCGCCTGATCCTCTGCTGCTACACCGTGCGCACAGAATCAATGGCTGATACGATCTCCGCCATCGAGGGCGGCATTCTGCGCGAATGCAGCGTTGGCTGTACGGTTGAGCATGTGCTTTGCTCCATTTGCGGCGCGGATCAGCGCACGACGCTCTGTCAGCACCGCGGCGGCCATGAATACGACGGCAAGATTTGTCATTTTGACCTTGTCGATGCTTGTGAAGCTTATGAGGTCAGCCTTGTGGCTGTTCCTGCGCAGCCGGAAGCCGGTGTCGTTAAAGCGAAGCGCTATGGCGGTACCGAGGGAAAAGAACCCCATGCGCCGGGCGGCGCAGACGATAAAGAGCGCTGGCAGGACGAAGCCGCGCTCGCGCTTGAAAAAATGAGATTTTAAGGAGGATACATCATGCGCAGAAAGTACAATGACCTGCTGGCGAAGCGCGCCGGCATGCTGGCAGAGGCCGAAACGCTGCTGAAGGACGGCAAACGTGAGGACTACAAGTCCAAGATGGCCGAGATCGGCAACATCAACGACGAGATCACGGAGGTCAAGGCCTTCATCGACGAGCAGGACCGCCAGTTCCTGGAACGCAAGGACGATCCCGGCGAGGCGAAGGACAAGGCTGCTGAGCGCGGCAATACCCTGATGAAGGGCGGCAGCATCGCCCTGAGCGCGCAGGAGGTGCGCAAGGGCCTGTATCTTGCCAGCAAGTCCGTCACGCTGGCGACCACCACGCTGGTGGAACCCACGGGCGCGGGCCGCAACATCCGCGACGGCATCGGCAATCTGGTCAGCTCCATCATCGACCAGGTCTACGTGCAGGATCTGACCGGCATGGGCTCGTTCCTGGAGCCCTACGTCATCAGCGAGCTGGACGCCAAGGGAGGCAAAGTCTCGACCAACGCAGGCAAGGCGCGCACCGCTTCGAGCGATCCGACCTTCGGCGTGGCCAAGATCAGCCCCTATGAGCTGAACACCACGAGCTACGTCGACCGCAACATCTCCCGCCTGAGCCCCGCGGGCTACTACGACAAGGTCTATGGCATGGCGCTGCGCGCGATGCGCCGCAAGGCCTGCGGTCTGATCGCCAACGGCGACGGCCAGGCCTCGCCCGACATGTACGGCATCAAGAACGCCAAGAACACGGCGGGCAGCGCGATCTTCGCTTCTGTCAACGTGACGGCCATCAACGAGAACATTCTCGACGAGCTGTTTTTTGCTTACGGCAGCGATGACGCCATCGGCCAGAACGCCCGTCTCTACCTGACCAAGGCAGACCTGAAGGCCATCGGCAAACTGCGCAACGGCGACAAGGAGCGTGTATTCAAGGTTCGCCCTGATGCGGGTAATCCCAATGTCGGCATCATTGAGGACGGCGGCACGTCCATTCCGTATACGATCCTTCCCGACCTGACAAGCCTGTCCGGTGCGACGCAGTCTGCCAGCGCCGCGATCCAGACGATGCTCTATGGTGACCCGAGCAACTACGAGCTCGGTCTGTTCGGTGACTTCACCGTCCGCGTGGACGAGAGTATCAAGGGCGAGGAGCGTATGCTCACGATCCTGGGCGACACGATGATCGGCGGCAACCTGATCGTCAACAAGGGCTTTGTGGTGGCAACGCTGCCGAAGAGCGGCGGCTGATAACCGATGGTCCTGACGGATGACCGCCGGAAGGCGCTGGCGGAGTACTGCCGTGTAGATGATGACGATGCGCTGCTCAGCGGCTTCTTCATCGCGGCGACCGGGTACATGGAGACCGCAGGCATTCGCGAGCCTGAAATCGGATCTCCGCGCGCGGCACAGTACGACCTGTGCGTTAATTATCTGGTTCTTGATATGTACGACCGAAGAGACGTGAGTTTGGCAGGAACGGTGGTCGCTGACAATCCTGCCTTTCGCCGGATGGTAAATCAGTTAAAACTCAGCGAGCCGGTGTCCGATTCGGGCACCGGCGGTGATGGAGAATGAGCGATGACATCGAAAAGCAATCTGCTGGCCGACAGCCTGCGGCAGCGCGTCGAACTGCTGGAACTACAGTTTGACCGAGTCAAAAACGCATACTTTTGGGGAGTGCGTCGCGTCTGCTGGGGAGGTGTGACCTTCGACGAGCGCAGCAATCTGTTTTCAAGCGTTGGCATCGGCGCACGCGGGGCAAGCATTGTTATCCGGCCTGACCGGCTGCTCACGCTGCACGGGGCCATGCGCCTCGGTGAGAAGTTTCTCTTTCTGACATCGATCGTGCTGTCGGACGACCGCAGCCGGCAGGAGATCCGTGCGGCCGTATGCGAGCCGGTGACGCTGACGGCGCGACCGCAGAACCGAACGGGGCGCGACGCCTACAATCGTCCGGTCGCCGTGAGCGTTCCGAGCTTCACATTCCCCGGCATCCTGACGGAGAAATACTTCCGCAATGAAGCGGACGACGTCTACCGCGCGGAGGTGCAGCAGCGCGTGCTGGTGACTCCGAAGGTCATTGTGCTGCGTGCCGGAGATCTGGTGCAGAAGGGGAACGAAACGCCATACACCGTGCGTCAGGTGCTCGATCTTGACCCATACAAGAACGAGTACGTGATCGAGCGCAGCTGGGAGGCATAATGCAGAGCGTTGAGATCAGCGGGCTGAAAGAGATCCAGAAAAAGCTGGAGGGCTATCCGGAGGCCATGAAGAAGGCGCGCAGCGAGTTCTTCGAGGAGGCCGGACGAGAGATGCTCTCCACGGTACGCCGCCGCATCGGCGGTCAGGGCTATGTGGCGAATGTGCAGGATCAATATGTCGGTTCCGGCGGAGGCTACGCAGCTGTCCGTGCCAAGGCAAAAACCTATTTACACGGCGATGCCGCCGGTTATATCACCAACGCGCTCGAAAATGGGCACAAAATACGAGTCCCGACCTCGTATGCCATGAGGAAGCGGGAAAGCCGTGCAAAGAAAGATTTTGTCCCTGGAAAGTATATGTACCGCATGACAAATGCGGATGTCGCACGCCGCCTGACCGAGGAAGGTGCAAGAGAGATGGAGAAGAAGGCCATGGCCTACCTGGAGGGGAAAGGATGAACAGCACGGAGATTCTGGACGCCGTCAACGCGCGTCTGCTGGAAAAGTGGCCTGAGCGCACCGTCTACATCAACGTCTGCCCGGAGGACTATGAACGCCCTTCCTTCTGGCTCGAGGTCACGCGCGACGACCGCACGCCGGTCACGCAGCGCGTGACGAAGCGGAATGTACAGATCCGGCTTACACTGCACGATGAGGCCGATGAGCACTATGACATCAGCTGGGCAAGGCTTAACAACGATGTATCGGCGTGCCTGAAGCTTATGATGCAGGTCCTGCACGTGGGGGCGCGCAGGCTGCTGCCGCAGCTGCAGAGCATGCCGCGGGACGTCGACAGAGCCGCTATTCTGCTGAATTTTGAATTTATGGAAAGCAATGAAGAGACCGCGCCGGAGATCCCGGCGGCGGATTCCTATCAAATCTCCGTGCAGGTAAACGGCGGAGAAATTTATCAAAGGAGTGAATGAGTATGGGACTGCCTGAACTCACTTTTACCCTGAAAAAAGCCGCGGAGACGGTATCCACCCGCATTTCCCGCGGCGCTGTCGCGCTGATCCTGCGCGACGCCAAAGCAAACGGCGTACACGTCGTTTGCCAGGAGAGCGATATCCCGGCGACGCTCGGCGCGGACAATATCGCATACATCAAGCGTACCCTGATGGGCTACATCAACTGTCCGAGCGCTGTGTACGTCTCCGTTGTGCCGGCGGCCGGAACGATCGCGACGGGCTTCGGCGCGCTGGCGGCCTACACCTACGACTACATCGCAGGCCCGCCTGATATCTCCGCTGAAGACGCCACGGCGCTCGCCGCGCTCGTCAAGGAGCGCCGCAAGCTGCGCTATATTGGAAAGGCCGTGCTGCCCAACACCGCGGCGGACTATGAAGGCGTCATCAACTTTGTGTCTGCCGGCATCGCCGCCGGCGGCAAGACGGCCTTCTCTGCCGCTGCTTACTGCTCGCGCATTGCCGGTATGCTGGCCGGCACGCCCGCGCAGTGCAGCGCGACCTATGCGCAGCTGAGCGAGGTGACCAGCGTGACGGCGACCGAGAACCCCGACACGGCAGTCGACGCCGGTAAGCTCTTTATCATCGACGACGGCCGCGTACGCAAGCTGAGCCGCGCCGTGACCAGCAAGGTCACGATCGGCGACACGGAACCCGAAGCGCTCAAGAAGATCAAGATGACCGCAGCCATCGACCTGATCCGCTACTACGCCGTTTCGAGCGTCGAGGACGACTATTTCGGCAAGTGCGCCAACACCTACGACGACAAGTGCGTGCTGCTGCTGGCGTTGCAGGACTACCTCAAGAGTCTGGAGGACTCCAAGGTGCTGGAGAGCGGTTCGTCCGGCGCGGTGCTCGACGCCGACGCGACGCGCAAGTATCTCATCTCCGCCGCCGGTGACGACGCCACCGAGGCAGAGCGCATCAAGAAGCTCAGCGACAGCGAGGTCATCAAGGAGAACACTGGCAGCAAGGTGTTTTTGAAGCTCTACGGTAACATCATGGACGCCATGGAAGACTTCGCCATCGTTTTCGAAGTCTCGCCGAGCGTCATCGCAGCCTGATAGGAGGAAACGCACATGAGTGAAGCTATTGACGCCGCGCTGGTACGCAGCGGCACATGGGGCAGCCTGTGGATCGACGGCGAACAGGTCGCCGAGTGCTACGGCTGCCAGGCTAAGATCAGCAAGACCAAGGAGAGCGTTCCCCGTTGCCGCGCCATGATGGAGGACAGCAAGCTCGTATCCACCAAGGGCACCGGCTCCATCCGCATCTATAACGCGACTTCCCGCCTCATTGAGCTGGAGGGCGAGGCGCTCAAGACCGGCAAGGACCTGCGCCACACGATCATCAGCAATCTGGACGACCCCGATAACCCGAACAACCAGCGCATCGCGCTCATGGGCGTCAGCTTTGACGACCTGACGCTTGCGGACTGGGAGGCCGCCAAGCTCGGGCAGATCGAGTCCCCGTTCACATTCAACGACTATCAGATGTTGGACACCTGAAAATACTGCGCAGCACCGTCGGGAAATCGGCGGCGCTGCGCATAGTCAAATTCGGAGGGAATTATGGAAAATACCATTGTCAATCAGAACGCCGCCGTAGAGCAGCCGTCTGTGCTGGATCTGCTGCTGGGCGAAAAGGTCATCAACGTGGCAAAGCACCTGCCGACGGCCAAGTTTGAGATCCCGCGCCTGAGCGAGGCGGCCGGCGCGCCGGTCATCTTCACGCTGCAGGCCTTGCCCTACGGACGCGTGCAGGACATCAGCCGTCTCGAGCAGGACGCCGAGCTTCAGATCTTGCTGGCCGGGTGCATCGACCCCGACCTGAAGAGCGCGCCGCTGCAGCACAAATTCGGCGGGATCACGCCGGCAGAGACGCTCAAGGCGATGCTGCTGCCCGGTGAGATCGCCGACCTGAGTAAAGAGGTCGAGCGGCTGAGCGGTTATCGCCGCGTGACCATCGAAAAGGTAAAAAACGCCTGACGGAGGGCAGCGATCCGGAGCTGGGACTCGCCTACTACCTTTTCCACGCGCACGGTATCCTGCCAGGCGACTACTACGGCCGCCCGCAGGGAGAAAAGGACCTCATCTGGGCGCTGTCCTCCTATGAGGCTGCTGCACGCAGCCGCCCCACGCCGCGCGGCAAAGCCATCAAGGTCACGCGGGGTAAAAAATAAAGCCGCCCATTCGGGCGGCTGAAACTCTAAATGAAAAATGGAAGCAATACCGCAATCAGAAGTGAGACTGCTATTGTGATGATAGATGTCTTTGTCATAGGTATCACGCTCCTTGCTTTCATTATATGCATTTTCGCAACAAAGTCAATGATAAGGCGGTGAAAGAATTGCCAGAAACCTCAATCGTAATCAAGACGCAAGACAAGTCTTCTGAGGGGATGAAGACGATTGCGAAGAACGCCGCCGATCTCGGCAGTAAGCTCCGTGAACTTCAGGACAAAGCGCATTCTCTCAGTAAAGAGAAAGCTACGCTCAATGCGAACTTCGATAAAGCAAAAAAAGAGCTGACCGAAGCAAAGAAAAAATTCAATGAGACGCAGGATGCCATGGATGGCCTCAAGATGGAGGCCGCACAGGCGAACTTCGATAATTTATCCTATCAGTTCCGTTCCGTCAGCAAAGAAGCCGAAAAGGCCCGCAAGGAGATCGAAAACCTTGACACGAAGGCCAACAAGTCGATGAACAGCTCGGGCGGCATAGGCGGCGGCTTCAAGTCAATCACAAACGCACTCGTCACTATGCAGGCAGCGCAGATGATTGGCGGCGCAGTACAAGGATCTCTAAACACAAAAATCGGCAGTGCTTTGGGAAGCGATTCCGGTACCCTTGCATCCAGCATGATCTCCTCTGTGCTCTCCGGCGCAATAACCGGGTCAGCATTCGGGCCGCTCGGCGTGCTGGCAGGTGCCACAGTAGGCGGCATTACCGGAGCAATATCGGGAAGTGCACAACGATATGAATCGCAGGATTCCTCCTTCAAGTCTTACGTGCAGGACGCTGTGCAGGAGCAGCTGGACGCGCAGAGCGAGTCGCTGACGAGCGGCAGCTCGATCGCCGCGGGACGCGAGACCGACAAAATCTCCTTCGCGACGCTGTTCGGCAGCAAAGAGACCGCGGACAGCTATCTCACAAACCTTGTCGGCATGGCCAACTCGACGCCGTTTCTTTATGACGACCTGACAAGCATGAGCAAGACGCTCGCGACCTACGGCTACGATGCAGACAGCATCCTGCCGGTCTTGCAGACCATCGGCGACGCGGGCGCGGCGCTCGGCCAGTCTACGAACGATATGACCGCCGTGGCCACGGCCATCGGCCGCATGAAGAGCAGCAACAAGACGACGCTCGAATACCTCAACATCCTCAATGACCGCGGTATCGGCGCGGTCGGGATGCTCTCTGACGCATACGGCGTGGATCAGGGCACGATGTACAGCATGATCTCCAAGGGCGAAGTTGCCGGGCAGGACGCTGCCAGGATCATTCTGGACGCGCTCTCGGACAGCTTTGCAGGGTCAATGGGGGCGCAGTCCAAGACCTTCAGCGGCATCACATCCACCATTGAGGGCCTGCAACAGGAGCTCGACAACGCCATGGGCGAAGGCTACAACCAGACGCGCATGCAGGGCCTTGAGGCGCAGAAGGAATGGCTCGCCGGTGACAGTGGCCAGGAAATGCAGGAAGCCTACACCGCGATCGGTGCCTGGAAGGCCTCGCTGGAAAATGCCAAAGAACAGTACATCCGCGACGCGATGAACGACGCCATGGGCAGCGAGGCGTATAAAACCGCCGAAGCCGAAGGCGACGCTGCCGAGATGGGCCGTATCTTGATGAAGGCAAAAATCGACGGCATGAACGAGTATAACGCCAACGAAGGCAAGGATGAAGAACTCGCCCAAGAGCTGAGCCTGATCGAGTCTGTGCGCGACGATACGGCGCTCAACAATTCTTACTGGAATGCCGGTTATACGCTCGGACAGGAGTTTTCCAAGGGCCGCGCCGCAGCGACAACGGATTCCGCCTGGGCGGATGCGGTGAACAATTTCAATTCCGGTTATACGAAGCACCGTTCCGGCCACCAGCGCGCCATGGGCATCGACTACGTCCCTTATGATAACTTCCCTGCCCTGCTGCATGAGGGCGAAAAGGTTCTGACAGCCGGCGAGGCCAGACAGGAGAAAAACGGCGTCGGCAGCATCCAGATCGTCATCAACGGTATGACGGTGCGTGAGGACGCCGACATCGACCGCGTGGCGCAAGCGCTGCTGAGCAAGCTGGAAGAAGCCAACATGAGGGGGTAATGCCATGCAATTCTGTTTTATTGCGAACGGCGACGTGCTGACGCTGCCGATTACGCCGGCCTCCTACGAGTGGACGACCGGCAAGAACATTGAGACCATCAATATTTCGCAGCTCGGCGACGTGTACCTTCCCGGCAATCGCAGCCGACACAGCGGCACGATCGAATGTCTGCTGCCCTCTCAGGACTATCCGTTTAATCAGCCTGGGACGATCCTTGACCCCGGTTATTATCTGGAGCCGCTGCGCTACTGGGCGGCTGAAAAGATCCCCGTGCGATACATTGTGACAGAAAGCGATATCAATGCGCTTGTGTACATCGAGAGCGTGACCGAAAAGGAGCAGGACGGCACGGGCGACGTCTACTGCACGATCGCACTGCGCGAGTACGTGGATCTGGAAGCCCAGGAGGTCGCAACGCTCAACACGACGCGCTATACCGGCAACAGCGGCCGCAAGAGCGACGCCGCAAAGGACATCACCTATCACCGCGTCGTCTCCGGAGACACGCTCAGCATGCTCTGCCGGCGCACCTACGGCGACGGCACGGCGAGCTACTACAACGCCCTTGCCAAATATAACGGCATCAGCAATCCGCACCTGATCTACGTCGGGCAGACGATCAAGCTGCCGCCGAAGGATATTCTTCTGGGAGGCGGCTGATGGAGATCTATTTGACACATGACCAGTCGACCCGCCGCATCACGGATATCCTGCTCAACTGGTCCTGGAGCGGCGATAAGTCGACGCTGGTGCGCCAGCTCGTCGCCGAGATCGTTTTTGATGAGTCGACCGGCCTGCCCGTCCCTCAGATGGGCGACGCCGTGATGATGACGGACGACTCCGGCAATCCGATTTTTGACGGAGTCGTGCTTCGCAGAAGCGCCGGCAGCGAAGAGACGAGCATGAGCTTCACGTGCTTCGACCGCGGAATCTACTGCCGGCGCAACGACGGCACCTATAAATTCCGCGACGCGACGCCGGAAAGTATCACCCGCCAGGTCTGCGCCGACTATGAGATCCCCATTGTGTCGCTGCCGTCGACCGGCGTGAAGATCAGCCGCAAATTTGCGGGCGTCGCACTGGATAAGATCTTTGAAACGGTCTGGACACTGGCCACACAGCAGACCGAGGACAAATATGCCATCACCTACACGCCGAGAGGCCTTCTGGTGGCCGTCCGAGACGTCAGCGAGCGCAGCATCGTGCTCAAGGCCGAATCTAACCTGATGGACGCCAGGACGGTGGAGGACGCGACAAACATAGTCAACAGCGTGGCCATCTACGACGCCGACGGCAGCTTTCAGCGCCGCGTGGGTACCGATGATGCGCAAAAGCTCTTCGGCATGATGGAGCGCCATCTGACCGAAAATGCCTCCTCTGACGTCGATATCGACAAAGAGGCGCAAAAACTCCTGGACGACGGCGTCATGACGCAGACGGTCACCGTCGACGTCCTTGGGGATCTCTCACTGATCACCGGCCAGACGGTCGTTGTGCGGGAGAACAAGACCGGCCTGCAGGGGATCTTCTGGATCGACGCCGATGTCCATACCTGGAAGCGCGACAATTACTACTGCAAGCTGACACTCAACTGCCGGAATGTCGTTTCCGGCAGCACTGCCGGAGGTGAATTGACATGAGCGAAAGCGCCCGCGATCCCTATGTCGGAATCAACCAGCATATTTCGCAGCGCGCCAACAAGGAGCAGCACCCGACCTACACGATCGGCAGGATATTATCGCTCGATCCGATCAAGATCCGCGCCGACGGCATCGACCTTGAGAAAGAGGATCTCCGCGTGGCGGAATCCATGTATCCCAATTTTCTGGCAGATGTCGAAGCACGCGAAGAAAACGGCATCGAAACGCTGCTGCCTGAGAAGCTGGTGCAGGTCACGCAGAGCGCCATCGGTCCGTTTGTTTTTCTCCGGCCGGAGGAGCATGTTTTCGGCTGGGTCGTGCTCAACGTCGACGACGAGGTGCTGCTCATGCGCTCGGATGACGGCCAGACCTATTATCTCATTGAGAGGATGGTGACACTGGAATGAACATCTTTCCTTTGATCAGCTCGCCGGTGTCCGATTTGGGCACCGAGCTTCCGCTGGCGCGTGAAGTGCGCTGGGACTTTACCGAGGACGAGCCCATCTGGCACGGTGGGAACCCCGCGACAGTGACCGGCGCGGAAGCTGTGCTGGTATGGGCCTGGAACACGATCAATACGTCGCGCTATCTGCACGACGTATTTACCCATAATTACGGACAAGATCTGCAATCTCTGATCGGTGAGGCCTATGGCGATGATATCAGGCAGTCGGAAGCCATCCGCTGTATCCGCGAAGCACTGGAGATCAATCCATACATCAAAACCGTTCATCAGATCGATGTGAAGTTTGAGGGCTCGGTGCTGCACCTGTCTTTCAAGGCAAAAACCATTTACGGGGAGGTAACACTCAATGACGGAAAAATCGCCCTTTGAGAGCATGACGCCAGAAAGCATCAAGTCTGAGATGCTCGGGCGCGTGATCAATGCCGGCGTCGATGTGGATGCCCGCGAGGGCAGCTATGCCAACATCCTGCTGAGCGAGGCTGCCTACGTCATGTGGAAATACGGTCAGACGCTCAATGGTTTTATCGACATTCTCTTCCCGGGGGCCCAGAGCGGGCGGTATCTGGATCTGCACGCTGCGCAGATCGGTATGACCAGGCAACCGGGCGCAAAAGCAAAGGTGACGGTGACCTTCTCAGGCGTGAACGGCACGAAGATCCCCGCGGGGACTGTTGTGTGCACACCAAGCGCGCTGCGCTTTCTGACGACGGAAGAGGTCACCATTGCTGACGGGCTTGCCAGCGTGCTCTGCGTCGCCGAAGATATCGGCGCTGATTACAACGTGCCGGAAGCTACCGTCACACAGATGGCGGTCAATATCCATGGCGTGCACGGCGTGACCAACGCGGCCGCCGGCGTCGGCGGCGCGGACGAAGAGAGCGACGCAGATCTGTGGGCACGCTATCACGAGCGCCGCACAGAGCCGATCACATCCGGCAACGCCAACCACTACGTGATGTGGGCAAAGGAGGTCACGGGTGTCTCCTATGCCCGCTGCATCCCGCTGTGGAACGGCAATGGCACCGTCAAGGTCATCATTGCCGGCGCGGACAAAAAGCCGCTGGACGACACGATCGTGACCGCATGCGCGGAACACATTGAGGCAGAGCGCCCAATCGGCGCGACGGTAACGGTGGTCTCGGTCACGGAGGTTGAGATTCCGATCGTTGCCAAGATCAAACTCGTCAATGGTCATAGTCTCGACGAGGTCAAAGCGGATCTTTCCGCAGCGGTCAGCGCACTGCTGGCAGCTCTGCCATTCGCTGAAGAGCAGAGCGTGCCTTACAGCCGTTTTCTCGCAAGCCTTCTGCAGTGCGCAGGCGTAGCGGATTACAGCACATTCACTGTCAATGGAGCAAAGACGGCGCTGCGCATCAACTCTGGCACGATTCCCGTGCTCGGCACTGTTGATGTAACGACCTATTAAGGCGGTGGAGCATGGAGAATCGCGAGAAAGTACCTGTTCGGTATCGTAAAAATGCACAGACAGCCGCGCTGCTCGACACGCTCGGGCTTTCCGCCCAGCAGATGGCAGATCTCGTGGAAGACGTCAAAAAGCAGTTTTTTATCGAGACGGCCACATGGAGCCTGCCGCTCTGGGAGTATCAGGTCGGTATCACGCCGCCCGCGAACGCGACGGAAACCTCACGCCGCAATGCGATCAAGGCCCACCTGCTTGCTGGCGGCAACACCAACGCTGACACGGTCCGCGACATGGCCACAGCGATGACGGGCTACGCTGCACGCGTCATCATGAACGACGATTATAGCTTCACGCTGGAATTCCTTGGCGAGACGGATGACCTTGTCGAGTTAGATCTGAGCAGCCTGACCGATTCCGTCAATCTCATCAGTCCGGCACACCTGCGCTTTATCATCGCCGGTCTGACGTGGGAACGGTTTGAGGCTGTCAACATGACATGGCAAAAACTGGAAGATATGAACATGACGTGGGAGCGGTTGGAAGAGTCTGTTCCCATTGTCGGAACAAAACAGTAAAGGAGAGCAATATGAGAAGTCAGGGACGGTTTGGTGCCAATTACAGTGTGAATGGGCACCGCACGAGCGGCGAGCGCCGCGTCGACTTTAATAAGGGGTATAGTTTCCTCTTCGAACGCTGCTTTGAAGAAAATACCTTGGAGGAAATTGAGAAAATCGACTGGTCTCATGTCACTGTGAAGACACTGGATGCGAACTATCCTCCCTGCAGTCTTCCTGAAGGATATTCCTTCGTTGTCAAGGATATTCAGTACATCAAGTGCTACGACAGCTTTGAGGTGACGATCGAGGTCGACAAACAGTACTGGGGCGATGTGACGCCTTATCAGGCGCAGATTGCCGAGCTGACGGCCAGTGCCGCGGAAAAGGACTCCAAGCTCGCTGCGAAAGACGCAGAGCTCGCGCAGAAAGAAAGTGAGATCACGGCGCTGCAGCAGGACAATCAGACCTCCAGCGCTGTGACGATGGCGCTCGTCGGTGTGCAGATCTCTCCGGCACGCGCTGCTGAGCTGCGCCCCGTCATCGAGGCGGCAGCGGTGAGCCTGAGCGATACGGAGGCGGCGAAGTCCCCCGAACTCATCACACGCTGGGACGCTCATCTCGGCGAGACTGTCAAAGCGGGCGACCGCCGCAGCAACGAGGATGCAACCGGCGTGCTGCGCGTCTATAAGTGCCGTCAGGGGCACACGACACAGGCGGACTGGGCTCCGCATCTGACGCCCGCCATGTGGGCGGTCATCGACGTAGAGCACGCGGGGACGATGGACGATCCGATTCCTGCGGCGACGGGGATGGAGTACGAGTATGGGAAGTACTACCTCGATCCGAACGACGGCAAGACGTATCTCTGCGAACGCACCGGCTCGCAGGCAGGAGACAAGATCGTTCTACAGTATTTGCCGCACGACCTTGTCGGGCAGTATTTTGTGCTCGCTGAGTAACGTGCCATGACGGACTATGAGATTGCCGAACAGGAGCGGGCCACCCTATATGAGCGCATAAAGCTTGTCAAGGAACAAATGAAATCCATCACAGATCCGCAGGAGCTCGCCAGGCAGAAGCAGCGCTGCTCGATCCTATACCAAATGTACCAGGAAGCGCTTGAGCGAAAGGATGCTGCCAGGCCTCCCGCCGAAAGGGTTCGCACAGCGCCCAAAAGCAGGGTCACGAGCTTTGAAGCCCGCAGCGCTGACGGTATTGGTACCTTCAACTGGCTTGAACGCAATCACGTCACCTTTGCCGACATTGAGGGGAATACAATGCGCTGGGAGGATCTTGGCGTCAGCCAAGATGACGGCAGTAAAAAAGCACGTCTGATCCGCGCACTCAAACGCGGGAAGGCCATCTGCAGTGACCGGCAGCAGCAGATGCTTGAGCTCTCCATGGAGGGGAAACGGGCAACGGAAATTGCAAAGATCCTGAATGTAGATAAAAGCACGGTTTCCAGAACGCTGAACCGTGCTCACCAGCGCATTCGGGATCTCGCACAATTTGAAGAGCAGTACTATGAGCCTGACTGCGACTCAGAGGACAGTTCGGAAATGGATTTTGCTGATCCGGAAACGGCAAAAAAGCTGCTCGGCTGCCTGACCGAAAGACAGGCGGTGTACATGTATTTGTACTACGGTGAGTGGCTCACCATGGAAGACATCGGCAAACTTCTCAGCGTTGACAAATCGTCCATTTGCCGCACACTGGAACGGGCTGCCATACGCATTCAGGGATGCTTCCCTGCTACAGCCCAATGCGGAGTGCTTGATCTCGGCGCAATAGGAGATGTGCTGTGGACCCTATACCAGCAGCAGGAGATCAAATCTCTCGTGCCCGAGTATGCGCAGGAGGCAGCACGGCGCGCAAATACAATGCAGCTTCAAAGATGTGACGCAGCTGGGATTTCTCCGGCAGTACATGATCATTATCCGGAGCAGAGTTTATGGCCATCATTTGAAATGGAGCCCTGTGAAGAAAATGCAGCTGAATCGCTCCAGTATGTGCCGCCGCTGATTCAATTTCCCTCAAAAAGAAGGTTTTATGCTCGCTTGTGGAGAGTGCCTTTTCACGGGCTTGTCGGACAGAGCAAGCTGCTCTCAGCGCTGCTGGAGGAAAGCAGGCAATCTCAGTTCAAACACCGCAGTGCTTATATCTATACGCGCTTGTGTTCACTGGTCAGCGGCTTTTGCAACAAGGTCAGCCGCAAAATCGTATCAAAACTATATAGGCTAAAATCAAAAATTGCATCGTGATTAAAGGGGAAGGATTATGACAGCAAGCATCATCTCGGCGGCGGCCATGGTGATCGTCGCCATCATCGAAGCGGTCGCGGCACGTGATCGCAAGCGAGACAAACAGGAACGCGCCCAGATGCAGGAACGGCAGGAGCTTCAGGAGCAGCTCATGCTTGAACTCATCAAAGGGAATTGGGCTTCCGTTGCGCTGGGAGAAGCCACGGCGAAGGCCGTACAGCGTATTCCCGATGCACATTGCAATGGGGATATGCATGCAGCGCTCGACTACGCTTCGCAGGTCAAACACGAGCAGAAAGAGTTTTTAACCAAGCGAGGCATTCACGCTATTCTTGGCAGTGATGAGGCCGCATGATGAAATACATCGTTCTGGCGGCGCTGGGAGCCGCTGTGACGGGATTTCTGCTCGGGTGGGTAATTTGTCGCCGCGGGCTCGACGGCATCAGCAGAGCGCAGGCAGCGAGCGTGACAAGGCAGCTGTTTGTCGTCACGCTCTGGGCGTGTATTGCCTGGATCTCCTGTAGCTACGCCATGGCCATCTATTCCATGGTGATCCTCGGGCAGGTCTACACGCTCACCGAGCTCTCGGAGCCGGCGCTCAAAGCCCTCACCGTCACACTGGGCGGCAAGGTGCTCTCCAACATCTTTGAACATAACAACAACAAGTTTTTTGGAACAAGTGTCGGCTCGACCGACACAGAAGGAGGTATTTGATATGGATTTCGAAATGATCATCAACCTGGTATTTGTTGCGCTGATCCCCGCGCTGGTCGTGCTGACAAATATCTTCACCAACATTGTTAAGGGCTTTGGAGCTCCCTTCGCCGATCATGCAGCAGTGGTCGCCCCGATCGTCGCGGAGCTGCTCACACTGCTCGCAACGATTGCCTACCTCGATATCACCGGTACAGCGATGACCTGGTACTGGATCGCCGGCGGCGTCGCTGTTGGCGGCATCGTTGCCTATGTAGCGATGAATGGATATGACGGACTTTATGAAGATCTCCTGAAGCACCTGCACGGGCTCACTGGAAAGAGCGGAAGCAATGTTTAAGACCGACGACCTCAAATATCTGCGCGCCGACGTGCGAGCAAACTGCGAAATCTTTCTGCAGATGTGCCACGATGCCGGTCTTCCTGTCAAGGTGACCGAGACGGTGCGCGATGAAGAGTACCAGCTTGACTGCGTGCGGCGCGGCACAGCCAGCAAGAAGGCGACCAAGCCGACGTTCCACGGTATCAAGGCCGGACTGGCCTTTGATATTTGCAAGAATGTAAGCGGACATGCATACGATGACGCCGATTTTTTCGCCCGCTGCGGACAGATCGGCAAGCAGGTCGGTTTCTCTTGGGGCGGCGACTGGCGGAGCTTTCCTGACCGTCCGCACTTCCAGTGGGATGCAAACGGGCGCTACAGCAGCAGCATGATTCTGGCGGGGAAATACCCGCCCCAAATGGAGGAGTACGACTATATGGATCAGGATAAGTTCGACGCGATGATGGATACATACCTCGCCAAGCGCGCGAAACTGCCCGTGGACGAATGGGCAACTGAGGTGTGGGCAGCAGCTTATGAAGCCGGTGTCGTGAACGGCACTGCGCCGAAAGGCCTTGTCACACGGCAGGAAGTTATCGCAATGATCGCAAGATCTAAATAAGAGAAGACGGTGCACAAAAAGGGGCCACGGGTAAATATTTTTAAATAAAAATTTTTATTAAAAAATACATTAAGAAAAAATGATCCAAAAAAAAAAAATAAATAATAAA
>ENA-UOIY01000404-UOIY01000404.1-human-gut-metagenome-genome-assembly--contig:-P114-NODE-404-length-71852-cov-12.686254_pt1 | contig 71852 bp, 68 predicted proteins | sample MGYA00242335_ERZ723882 | MGnify/ENA metagenome assembly ERZ723882 | reverse complement strand
AAATTGCATCCTGCATGGTGCTGCGCTGCATCAGAGAAATTTTTCGCCCGGACAACAGCGCAAACGATGCTGCTACGGTTACGACACCAAGACCACCAATTTGGATCAGTGTCAGAATAACCGCCTGCCCAAAGGTTGACCAGTAGCAGCCTGTATCCTGTACTACAAGCCCGGTCACGCAGACGGCAGAGGTCGCAGTAAACAGCGTTTCATTGAATGGAGTTACATTCTTTCCAGTCGTGGAGATCGGCAGCATCAGCAGTAGCGCTCCGAGTAGAATGACCCCGGCAAAACCCAATGTGATAATTTGAAAAGACGAAAGACGGCGCTTTCGTCGAATAAGCTCTTCCGGCATAAAGGCAGCTCCTTATTTTTGTGATGGTCATATTATACAGCTGGAGATTTTAAGAGCGGATAAGGGAGATTTAACGATGTATTAAGATTGAATAAAGATGAGTAGGATGCTGGAAAATATGTGTTTTTGGTTGTATACTGTGTATGTGAATAAAATCGGGGGAGTAACTATTAGAAAAGTTCGCTCGGAATCGTCTGGAAAAATTTCGGGTAAACGGAGAGGAGAAAGAGAGGGTAGAAGTTTATGAAACTGGGATTTATTGGAACGGGAATCATTACGACGTCTGTCGTGACTGGATTCTGCGAGAGCGGAATGGAGAATCTGCAGATCGTTGTATCGCCGAGAAATAAAGAACGGGCGCAGATGCTGCATGAGAAATACCCGGAGATCGTGTCGGTCGCGGCGGATAACCAGGAAGTTGTGGATCGGTCGGACTGGGTCTTTGCGGCGCTCCTTCCGAAGGCGGCGGAAGATATTTTAAAACCGCTTCATATCGGACCGGAGAAGAAGTTTATCAATCTGGTTGCAACGCTGAGCTTAAAGCGCATCGAGGAAATGTTTGGATCGAGAGAGATTCTGGCGGATGTTGTGCCTCTGACCTTCGCGGCGAACCGCTTCGGACCGGTGGTGATTTACCCGGATATCCCGGAGGTAGTCGATCTGATGAGTCACGTCGGCAAGCCGGTTCCGGTCGATACGCCGAAGCAGATCGCGATCCTTAGGAGCACGACGGGCCTGATGAGCGCTTACTATATGCTTCTGACCGTCATTATCCAGTGGTGTGAGAGAAACGGGCTGGATGAGCCGTCCGCACGGGCATACATCACCGAATTTACTGGGGCGCTGTCCCGCAAGGCAGCGACGTGGGACGGGGATCTGGAAGACCTTGCCAGAGAAATGACACCGGGAGGACTGAACTGGATGGCGCTGACGCATCTGGAGGAAAAGGATGCGTATACGCCTTGGACGGAGATTCTGGGGCCGATTTTGGAGAAGGTTATAAAAGAATAGAGTCGAGGTGGAAAAACTCGGGGCGCACATTTCTCACGCCCCGAGTTTTTCTTTTAATTAAAGTGTGAGTATTCTAAAAAAGTAGTTGCTTTTTTTAAGAAGGAATGATAGTATATAGAAAACACTTTAGTACGCTACCATGATAGCAAGATAAACAAAAGTGATGGGAGCTATAACGGCAGGATATAGACGAGCGGGTGATTGTCCGGCAGATTTTGTTGAGCCGGGGCGGTTGCGGCGGCAGTTGAGAGGAGATAGAGCATGAATTTAGAGATTCAGAGCCTTCGGAGGGCGGAGGCGGCGACGCTTCGCCTGAGAGGTCTTTATGAGAGCTATGGATACCGCAAGTACCGGATGGGGCGGTTTGAGGAATATAGTTTGTATGCAGCGAATAAAAGTTTCCTGCTGGGGGAAAATGTGCCGACATTTACGGATCTGGACGGACGCCTGATGGCTCTCAAGCCGGACGTGACGCTGAGCATCGCGAAGAACACCAAGGCAGATAAAAATACGTGCGAGAAGGTCTATTATCTGGAGAGTGTGTATCGTGAGAGCAAGGAAAGCCACACTTACAAAGAGATCAGCCAGATGGGACTGGAGTGCATGGGCGGCGTGGATGACTGCGTGATCGCGGAGGTGCTGGCGCTGGCGCTCAAGAGTCTGGCGGATTTTGAGACGGACTATGTGCTCAAGATTTCCAACATGGATTTCGTGGTGGGACTGATGGAAGAGCTTCCGGTCAATGCCGATCAGAAAGATATCATTTTAGGGCTGATCCGGACGAAAAACCGCAGCGGACTGGAAAAACTGTGCGCGGATCTGGCACTGCCGGAGGGCGATACAGAGAAATTGATGAAGGTTTCCGGGCTGTACGGAGAGTTTGGGCGGGTGCTGGCAGAGGCAGGTGCGATCGCGGATACGCCGAAAATGAAAGAGGCGGTTGCCCTGTTATCCCGCCTGTATGAGGTTCTGGAGGCGATGGGACTGGGCGGACAGCTTGACAAGGTGCGGCTGGACTTCTCGATGATCAATGACATTGAATATTATAACGGTATTATTTTTCAGGGATTCTTAGATGGTCTGGCACGCCAGGTGCTTTCCGGCGGTCAGTACGACGGCATGATGGCAAAATTAGGAAAGAAAGCCGATGCGATCGGATTTGCCATCTATTTAAAAGAGCTGGAACGCCTGCCGGAAAAGAGCATCCGCTACGATGTCGATGCGCTGGTACTCTATGAGCCGGATGTCGATGTAGTGCGCCTGTGCCAGGCGGTTGAAAGCCTGCGCCGTCAGGGACTGCGTGTGCGGGTGGAGAAAGCTGTGCCGGAGGATCTGCGTTACTGCTATCTGTACCGGTATGACGGACGTCTTTCCCTGGAAGAGGACCGGGAAACTGCCTTTCAGGAGAATGGAAAGGAGGGCGCGAGATGTTAAACATAGCACTGCCGAAGGGAAGACTGGGCGATCAGGTGTATGAGCTTCTGGCGTCGGTCGGATATGACTGCAAGAGTATTTACGACGAAAATAGAAAACTGGTGTTTGAGAACCCACAGACGGGTGTCCGCTACCTGCTCGTAAAGCCGAGTGATGTGGCAATCTACGTCGAGCACCATGCGGCAGACGTCGGAATCGTCGGAAAAGACATTCTGATGGAGAGCAACCCGGATGTATACGAGCTTCTCGATCTGGGACTTGGAAAATGCCGGATGTGCGTGGCTGGAAAAGAGGATTACGTCGAGGACAAAGACCGACCGGTGCGCGTGGCAACGAAATTTACGAATATTGCGAAAGAGCATTACGCGAAGCTGGGACGCGATATTGATATTATCAAATTAAACGGAAGCATTGAGCTGGCGCCGATTCTGGGACTTTCGGACGTCATCGTGGATATTGTAGAGTCGGGCAGCACGATCCGTGAAAATCACCTGAAAGTGCTGGAAGAGTTCCTGCCGATCAGCGCCCGTTTCATCGCCAACAAGAGCAGCTTTGAGTTTAAAAACAAGCAGATCACCGAGATGGCGGAGAAGCTGAAGGGCGCGGTGGAAGCACACCAGAAGAAAAAGGAACAGGAAAAGAAAGAAAAAGAAGCAAAAGAGAAAGCGGAGAAAGAAACCGCAGCAGAAGATAAAAAGGAGGCGTAGGCAGATATGAGCCGTTTTTTGAGCAAAGCAAGCGAATCACTTCTTCCGTATACACCGGGTGAGCAGCCGCAGGGGCGGAAATTTATCAAGCTGAACACAAACGAATGCCCGTATCCGCCAAGCCCGAAGGTTGCGGAGGCGATTCTGGCAGGGTATGAGGAAAATTCTTCTAAAATTATGCCGCTGGAACTTGCAAATTTACGCCTTTATTCGGATCCGGAAGAGCGCGTCCTTATCGAGGCGATCGCCGATCACTACGGCGTGGGAACAAACCAGGTCATCGCGGGCAATGGTTCCGACGAGATTTTAGGTTTTGCATTCCGGGCATTCTGCGACCAGAATGCGCCGCTTCAGTTCGCGGATCTGACGTATGGCTTTTATCCGGCACTCTGCGGGCTCTATGGAATCCCGTTCAAGGTAGTTCCGCTGGAGGAAGATTTTACCTTAAATATCGAACCGTATAAAAATTGCGGAAATAATGTGATCATCGCCAATCCAAACGCTCCGACAGGCATGAACCTGCCGCTTTCTGCGATTGAGGAAGTAGCGGCGTCCAACCCGGATCGCGTTGTGATGGTGGATGAGGCGTATGTGGATTTCGGCGGCGAATCGTGTGTATCACTGCTTCCGAAATACGAAAATCTGGTGATTATCCAGACCTTTTCCAAATCCCGCAACTTAGCCGGCGCGCGCGTCGGATTTGCGATCGCAAGCCCGGAACTTATCGCCGACATGAACCGGATCAAATACAGTTTTAACCCGTACAACGTCAACCGCCTGTCGATTCTGGCTGGCGCGGCGGCGATGCGCGACTGGGACTACACGAAAGAATGTACCGGGCGCATCTGCAAAACGCGTGAAAAAACGACCGAGGCGCTCCGGGCACTTGGATTTACTGTGCTGGATTCGAAGACCAACTTCATTTTTGCCAAGAGCGGCGATATGCCGGGAAAAGTCTATTTTGATGGACTGCGCGAGGCAGGAATCCTGGTAAGACGCTGGGACAGCGAGCGGATCAAAGATTACGTCCGCATTTCCATCGGATCCGAGGAAGAGATGGAAACGTTTGTTGAGGAGACGAAGAAACTGGTGGAAGCGGCGAGAAGTGCAGTTGTAAGATAGTCTGGAATTCAATAGGTTCACGCATTTACTGTGGGAACCGTATGAAAATGCTGGCAGCATGGTTTTTGTAGATGGGGCAGCTGTGAATAAGAAAGGAAGGCTGGCAGAAATGTCAAGAGAACGCAAGATTTCATTAGAACGAAACACGGCAGAGACGAAAATCAGCCTGTCGATTGATTTAGATGGAACGGGAAAATATCAGGTCGATACGGGCTGCGGATTTTTAAACCATATGCTGGAGCTCTTTGCCAGACATGGACGGTTTGACCTCACATTGAAATGTGACGGAGATACGCAGGTCGATTACCATCATACGACAGAGGACATCGGAATCGCCATGGGACAGGCAATTTTAGAGGCGCTGGGTGATAAAAAGGGCATCCGCCGTTATGGCAGTTTCCTGCTTCCGATGGATGAAACACTGGTAATGACGGCGCTCGATTTAAGCGGACGTTCCTATCTGGTCATGGATGTGGAGATTCCGACCGAAAAAGTGGGCGATTTTGATACCGAGCTTGTAAAGGAATTTATGATTGCACTGTCCTCCAACAGCCGGATGACGCTGCATTTTAAAATGTTCCATGGCGAAAACAGCCACCATATCATAGAGGCGATGTTCAAGGGACTGGGACGCGCGCTCGGCGAGGCGGTGTCGATTGACGAGAGGTACCGGGACGAGATTCCATCGACAAAAGGGGTATTATGATCTAAGATAAAAGTAAGCATAACAAATCTATTTAATAGGTTTATAATGATTCAGCGGGTTCCTGCGTTGACTGCGGGAACATACATGAATTGATATAGGAGGCTGCAAATGATAACAATTATTGACTACGGCGTGGGAAACCTGTTTTCCCTCAGTTCCTCCCTCAGTTACCTGGGACTGGAAAATAAAGTCAGCCGCGATCCGGAAGATTTAAGAAAAGCGGATCACATCATTTTACCGGGCGTCGGTGCGTATGGCGATGCGATTGCGAAACTGCGCGGATCCGGAATGGCAGAGCCGCTGCTGGATGAAGCAAAAGCAGGCAAACCGATCATGGGAATCTGCCTCGGAATGCAGCTTCTCTTTGATAAAAGCTATGAATACGGCGAGCATCAGGGTCTGGGACTGATTCCGGGCGTGATGGCAGACTTAAAAGAAGACATTCCGGCAAACCTAAAAGTGCCGCACATGGGCTGGAACAGCCTGCAGCTGACGGAAAAAGGAAAGAAACATCCACTGTTTAAATACAGCAAAGAGGGCGATTACGTCTACTTTGTCCACAGCTTCTATGGAAAAGATTGTGATGAGAGTCTGCTGGCAACCTCGGAGTACGGCATTCCGGTCACGGCGTCCGCGGCAAATGAAAATGTCATGGGCTGCCAGTTCCATCCGGAGAAGAGCGGGGAAGTGGGACTGCGGATTCTGAAGGCGTTTTCGGAGATATAATTAATAGAAAAACAAGAAAGGTAACTGTTTTTTCAGGCTTGTAGATTGGATTTAAACAGTTATGGAGAGGAAACGGACATGGAGCTATTTCCGGCGATTGATTTGCGGGACGGCAAGGCGGTGCGCCTGGTGCAGGGCGATTATAACCAGATGACAGTATTCAGCGACCGGCCGGAAGAGGTGGCGCTGGGATTCAAGGAGCAGGGCGCGAAAAACCTGCATGTGGTCGATCTGGACGGTGCGAAAGACGCGGCGCTGGCAAATTTTGACACAATAGAGAAGCTGATTAAGACAACGGGATTATTTGTAGAAGTCGGCGGCGGCATCCGCAACGAGGCATCCATCGACAAATACCTGTCGCTCGGAGCCGGACGCGTGATTCTCGGCACGGTGGCGGTCACAAATTATCCATTTGTCGAAGAAATGGTCCGCAAATACGGCGATAAAATTGCAGTCGGTGTGGACGCGAAGGACGGTTTTGTGGCGACTCACGGGTGGCTTGAGACGAGCGAGGTAAGAGGTGTTGACTTCTGCCGCCGCCTGCGCGATACGGGAGTGAAAACGGTCATTTACACCGATATTTCCCGCGATGGAAAGATGCAGGGAACGAACCTGGAGCTTTATAAAGAATTATCGCAGATTGAAGGGCTGGATATCGTGGCGTCCGGTGGAATCAGCAGCCTCAAGGAGATTGAGATCTTGAAAAATGAGGTGTATGGTGCGATTTTAGGAAAAGCGCTGTATCTGGGTGCGATTGATTTAAAGGAAGCACTGAAATATTCCGTTTAGGAGAAGCGCCGTATAAAAAGCGGCAAAAAAATCATTCGAATCATTCGAATCGTTCGAATGAATAATCAGAAAAAGAAATCAGGAGGGAACGGCATGATTTCAAAACGTATTATTCCGTGTCTGGATGTAAAGAACGGGCGTGTCGTGAAAGGCATCAACTTCGAGGGAATCCAGGATGTGGCGGATCCGGTCGAGATGGCAGAATTTTACAACCAGAGCGGCGCGGATGAGCTGGTATTTTATGATATTACGGCAAGTGTAGAAGGAAGAAAAATCTTTACCGACATCCTGACTGAGGCGGCAAAACGGGTTTTCATCCCGCTGACGGTCGGCGGCGGCATCAGCACGCTGGATGATTTCGACCGCGTTTTAAAATGCGGCGCGGACAAGGTCAGCGTCAACAGCGGCGCGATCAAAAATCCGGAGCTCATCACCGAGGCGGCACACCGCTACGGCGATCAGTGTGTGGTGCTTTCGATGGATGTTAAACGTGTTGGAGACGAATACCACGTATTTAAGCAGGGCGGGCGTGTCGATACAGGCATTGATGCGCTGGAATGGGCAGAATCCGGCGTCAGACGCGGCGCAGGCGAGCTGGTGGTCAACAGTATCGATACGGACGGTGTGAAGCAGGGATTTGACATTCCGATGCTTTTGGAGATCGCGAAGCGTGTCGATGTGCCGATTATTGCATCGGGAGGCGCGGGAAAGAAAGAAGACTTTTTAGACCTCTTCCAGTATCCGCAGATCGACGCGGGACTGGCGGCGAGTATTTTCCACCGGAAAGAAGTGAATATTAAAGAATTGAAACAGTATCTGGCGGAGAATGGGGTGGAGATGCGGTTGATCTAATCGCATGGAGTAAAAGTTAGAGGGCGGTGCTTTTTCGTGAAAGGGACGGAAAACAGGCATCCAGAAACTTCCGAAAAACGCTTGCGCTCTTGCGCCTACGCAGCGGTGCTAAGTTCGAAAAGACCTCACTAAGCACCGGCGTATGCGATGTTTTCTACAGTTTTTGGACGCCTGTTTTCCTGAGGATTTCGGAGGAGAGCGTCGGCGCTGCGCTGGACGCGGGGAATGTATATAAAAAATTTTAGTGGTAAGGTAGGATGAGAGTATGAGTGAGAATATCAACGAGATTGCAGGCGTAGAGCCGTCGTTTAAGATGGATGAGTTAAAGTTTAATGAGAAAGGTCTGATTCCGGCGATTGTGCAGGATCATTATAGTAAGAAGGTTCTGATGATGGCTTGGATGAATAAGGAGAGTCTGGAGATCAGCCTTCGCGAGAAGAAGACTTGTTTTTACAGCCGCAGCCGTCAGGAGCTTTGGAGAAAGGGCGAGACGAGCGGGAATGTGCAGCATATTTCCAGTATTTATGCGGATTGTGACAAGGATACTTTGATTGTCGAGGTTGTCAAGGAAGGTCCGGCGTGTCATACGGGCGCGGAGAGCTGCTTTTTTGAGCCGGTTTACCAGAACGAGGAGATCACACCATTTTCCTATGAGGGACTTTACGACCTTATTATGGGACGTAAGACGAACCCGAAGGAAGGAAGCTACACCACCTACCTGTTCGACAAGGGCTTGGACAAGATCCTGAAAAAGGTCGGCGAGGAGTGTACCGAGGTTATCATCGCGGCAGCGAAGAAAGACAAGGACGAAACGATCTACGAGCTGGCAGACCTGTGTTACCATGCCATGGTTCTGATGGCAGACGCGGGCATCAGCGTAGAGGATGTGACGAAAGAGCTGGCGAAGCGGCATGTGGTGGATCATAAGGTGAAGCAGGAGTATATGCGGTAGAGCGGGCGAAATTAGAACGATTGAAATTGAAAAAGGTTAGAGGGAAAGCCATGCAGAGGTTCACAGATAGCTGCATGGTTTCCTTTTTTTATTATGAGAGTTTATAACTGTTCACAGGTAGGAATTTTCTGAACTGAAAATTCCGTACGATACAGTTCTGGTTGCAGACTTTGCTTAAGATGTGATATTCAGAAATTCTTACTTGAGTAAGAAAGAATAACCTTTGAGCGAAAGATGGAAGGATGGAAAGATTATGTCAAAAAGATGATGTTAGAACAATAAAATTACGAAAAATCCGTAAAAACATTGACATAAAAATCAAGAATTCGTATATTATATAAAAAGGAGGTACAAAAATATGTTGGTCCAATTTAAAATGAAAAATGTTCTTTCCTTTAAAGAAGAAACGATTTTTGATATGACAGCAATCAGCGCTTATAAGGAACATCCATCGAACCTGATTGATATAGATAAAAAAGAAAAATTTCTGCGGGTAGCGGCTATTTATGGTGCGAATGCCAGCGGAAAGTCCAATTTCGTGTGGGCCCTGAAGCTTTTTAGGCGAATTGTTTCCCAGTCGTTGAACAATGTTGATGATGAAACAGAGTCGGTACTCAAAAAATATAGCAGACCATTTTCTTTTGAAGAAAATAAGGGAAATTCAGAGTTTGAAATTGTACTGATTTTGGGGGATGAGGAGTATCAGTATGGTTTTGAGTATAATTCTGAGAAAATTGTGACGGAATGGCTGTACAGAAAGAACCTAAAGGCAAACCGAAAAGCGATGATTTTTGAGAGAGCGATGCAGGAAGTGAATCTTGGGGCTTCTGTCAGAAAAAAATGTGAGGCTTATAAAGAACAAATTCCGTCGGAGACACTTGTGTTATCCTTCTTTAATAAACTTAATTTAAAAACAGATATTTTTAAAACCGTATATTCAGGGATTATGGATATTTTAGTTTTTACATCGGATGATTGTGAAAATACGAACTTCCTGGATGCCATCCTGCCTAGAATTATTGATAACGAAAAAGAAAAATTATTGGAGTTTCTCGCTGCAATTGATATTGGAATAAAGGATATTACGTATAAGAAAAAAGAAAAAGAAACGCTATTTTTTACATTTCATAAGGGAGAAGATGGGGAATTATATCCTTTAAATTTATACGATGAGTCAGAAGGTACAATCAAAAGTATCATGCTTTATATTCATGCTCATATGGCGATTATCAGCAATTATGTACTGGTGATGGATGAATTAAATGTAAAATTACATCCACTGCTGTTGAAATTTTTTATCGACTTATTCTATAATAACGACTCAATGGCTCAGTTGATTTATACCACACATGATACGACATTAATGGATAAGAAATTCTTTCGAAGAGATCAGATTTGGTTTGTACAAAAAGATGAGCTGGGACACTCGGAGTTGTGTGCGCTTTCGGATTTTAAGGTACGTTCCGATGCGTCATTTGAAAAGGATTATCTGGCGGGGGTATATGGAGGAATTCCATTTCTTAAGGAGTTTTCTTTGAAAGAAGGTGAGTAGGTGTGGGAACGGATGATTTATTTAAGAAACGCAGGGCAGAGCGACAAAAGAGAAAGCATGAATTTAAATCGGTTAATACAAATTCGTTTTTAATTGTTACAGAAGGTGAAAAAACAGAGCCACTTTATTTTAAAGGCTTGCAAAAGAAAATTAACGAAAAAGTAAATGGTCGAATTGATATCGTCGAAAGTCCGGTTATAGATATATTCGGACAAGGGTGCAGCACCAGTCGGTTGATAGAAGCAACTGAAGAGATAGTAAAAGATTCAAAGGTGTTTTATCAGAATATATGGGTGGTTTTTGATAAAGACGATTTTAAAGATTTTGATGAGGCAATCCGGCTGGGAAAAGAAAAGGGATATAAAATTGCCTGGAGCAATCAGTCATTCGAATATTGGCTTTATTTACATTTCAATTATGCGGATACTGCGCTTCATAGGGATGATTGGTGTGAAAAACTCAATGAGATATTCAAGCAATATAATTTGGGGGATGGAACCTACCATAAAAATTGTGAAGAGATTTTCGATTTAGTAAATCAATATGACGGCGTCAATATAGCGATCAAAAATGCTAAGAGACGTATGGATGGATTTCGTGAGGGGAAAGATGTGCCATCAGAGTATGATCCGGGGACGACGGTGTATAAGGTGGTTGAGGAGTTGATGGGGTATTTGGAGGAGTGAGGGACAAGCTGTGTGCCGACTGTGTGATAGCAATTGCATTGCGTTGTATGACGAAATAAACACGATATGAGGGTGATTTCCTTGTGTTTTCTGTATGGAAATGTTACAATCAAAACGGAGAGCATTTCATTTTACAGTTACAAGGGGGAGTTATTATGAAACGTTTTAAAAAGTTTGGAACCGCGCTTTTATCCTGCATGATGCTGACGGCATCGTTCGCGACTGTCTCAAACATGACGATGATTACAGCTGAGGCGCATCCGGGACGGACGGATGCACAGGGCGGACATCATGACTACAAGAATAAGAGCGGTCTGGGAAGTTATCATTATCATTGTGGCGACCATGAGGCACATCTTCATCCAAATGGAGTCTGCCCGTATAAGAATGGGGCGGTTTCGAATGAAAATACGTCCGGTCAGACACAGACGCAGACTCAGACACAGTCCGCAGGTAATCAGAATCAGGTAACGGAACAGATGAACACGTATCAGCCGGTGTTTGATGCAAATTATTATTATATGAATAATCCAGATTTGCAGTCGGTCGTTGGCTCTGATTCGCAGAAGTTATTTGAGCATTTCTATACATGTGGTATGGCAGAAGGACGTAGGGCATCGGAGAACTTCGATGTTAGTGTGTATAAGGCAAATAACCCGGATCTGGTGGCAGTGTTTGGAGATGATTTGAAGGCTTACTATACACATTATGTGCAGAGTGGGCAGTTGGAAAACCGGGTTTGCAAATAAAAATAGGTGATGGAAGAGAAAACCATGCATTAGTCTCACAAAGACAATTGCATGGTTTTTTCTCGCCTCATCCTTCTAAATCAACTCCCGCAAGAAAAAAGCAATCTGCGATCCCCGATTTACCATATACTCCAGCACCGTCTGAGTCTTCATAGCCAGTTCCACATCGTTCCTGAAATCCATGCGATGGCGTGATACAAAAAGACCGACGTACTCTTCCATATAATACAAGGTTTGCTGATAAAGCGGTAACTGGCAGTCAGGATCACGCGTGACCAATTTATACATCCAATCAATTCCGTTCTCAATATAAGGTTCCCGCCCAACGGTATAGAGCAGCCGGGAAATCGCGTAGAACAAGGCTTTGGGACTTCCCGATTTGTCGATAAAATCGTCAAAGAAAGCCGCTTTTTCTTCTGGAAGGAAGGCGCATCGGTGAACGCCGGATCTCCAGGGAGAATTGCCAAATAAATAGCTGATAATCACTTTATCCAGTCCATAAGGATGGCGGTCATCAAAAGAACCCTGTGGTTTGCTGCTTAATGCAAGAAGGTAAGGTTTCAGTAATTCCCATACATTCCAGAAAGTATCTGTTTTCCCGTTGATATCCTGTATCCGGATGAGCTCGGTGAGCAGATATCCTGAGTTATCATTTCGAGTCAAATCTGCATATTGGAAAAATGCATCGATCAGACCTGCTTGTTCTGCCTGTTCACAATGAAGCAGAACATCTGCCAGCCAGGAAACATAGTTTATTGTATATCCAGAAAGTTCCCTGCGTTCGGCGCGTAAATCCCTGTTATCTGTAAAAACAAGTTCCATGACAAGAGCTTTCGTTGCGTCCGCGAATTTAAATGCCTCTGCTGCTTGGGGAGAGACCAAGGAAAGAAGCGTGAAAATCGTCATATTCTGGAGCTTGGAAAAATCAAGGTCGGTTATATCAACTGAGTCTTTCGTGAGCGCACGGGCAATTACACCCTCATTCTGTTTGAAAAAGTCATCGCTGGAAAAAGACTCATTTTTCAAAAGCGCGTCTTCATATGAATCGGCGAGGAGTGAAAACAGATATAGGAAACGCCACGCAGCATTCTGGCTGTGCGCCCAGATGGTTGACGCGATTCCGTTCGCGATACGGCTGTTGTAACTCCAGTCATTCAGTGCCAGTTTAAGAAGCAGGTACAGAGGATTTCCGTCATTTGCAGCTTTTATATTATCTTCATTGCTTAAAAGAACCAGTCCAACGGCAACCGCATCGATCCCATTGCCAGCCTGAACAATTTCAAAGTGAGAAGCGTGTGCAAATAAATCGCCAATAGAGAAAATGATACATTCGCATAATGTCCGATCTTCATGTGACAATGTTTCCTTAAAATCCCGAAGTAAAACAGCACTGGTGTAAGATGCGATCGCGGTAAAGCGGTGCACGATCACAGATATATCGTCGGAAGAGAGTTCCTCATTGCGAACTTCAGCGTCCATATATGCCCAGATTTCGTTCAGCTCTGAGCAAATGGTGCGGACATTCTCATACTTTTTATATTCTCGGAATTTAACATCATGGTGGAATTTATAATCGCTCCATAACTGTAAATCCATATATTTCAGATGAGGTTCATAGGCGGCAGCGCTCTTCTGGCTTAATGCTTTCATGTCTTCTGTAAAATCAGGGAGAACCGTACAGAGTGTCTGCCCGTGCTCATTTTCCCGAACATCAACAATTTCCTGATAACGTCTTAAATCCATCCGGTAATAGGCAAATTTGTTATTGGATGACCAGGTATCGATATCGGCAGCCGCCCGGTCAATCGCCTGATACAGCGTTTGCTTCCGCAAGTCGAAGGCTTCTTTTGATAGACCGCTGGCGTTGGTTTGATACGATAAAATAACCTCTTCCAGCCGCTTTTTTCTGAAGGAAAGGCGGTTACTCTCCAGCCGTTCTTTTTCAAGAAGATCTTTTCCCGACAACAAAAAGGAAGCCGAAGATTCGGCAGTAAAGCGGTACGAATCCAGATGAAACAGCTCTTTTGTGCGCAGAAGATCGCAGACAATCTCGAATAGTTTATCTGGATAAGCTTCCGCGGCGCTGACGATCACGGAAGTCAACATAACATTGCGGGACTTTTGCAGGATATAGCGGCAATAATTAACAACAATATGAGTTTCTGAATGCTCGATAACCATAAGAAGCCATTTTTCAAACCCCATCAAGAGACTAATCAGAAGATTTGGACTAACCGAAGTTCCGCGGTACATTTTCCAGAGTCGGTCAGATGCAATTTGTTCTACAGGTGTATCGTTTACATAAATAGTAATGTTTGTACATTCCCCATAATCCTCATTTAAAGATGAATGTGCGTAGGAATTACCAGCTTGATTGCAAAAATCAATTAACCAATCAGTTACAAGATTTTGTTCGGCTTGCAGCAATGGGATAATTGGTGTTGCATAAGCGCTTGCGGTTTGATACCAAAAGTCCAGATGAGGATTTAAACCGAAATCTTCTTCAACATCAGGATGGGCGTAATGGGTACGAAGAGTCATATTGGAGCGAACCCACAATTTTGCCATCAGATGAAGCGTGATTTCAGGCATTGCAGCTGGAACCATTCCATAATGATAAATATCCGATACAGCACATTTTGCCAGGTCCGTATACATACGGGGAAGAGGATGATGATTTTCATCGCCTTTTTTTTCATCTATTACCATTTGAAAAAGGAATTTTAAGGGTTCCTGAATCATCCATGCAGAATTTACCAATACATCCTGCAGCTTTTCTGCCTGCCCTTTTTCAAAGGTATACCGCAGATCCTTGTCATTGGCTATTTTTTGAAACAAAAATACTCCGATTTCTCCCGCCATGCGGGTATTTTCTGATTTGGCATGATCTAGGTGTTTGGTCCAGGAATCCAGTACCTCAATGATGGTGGAAATCAGACGTTCATCCCAGAGGATTGTCTCTTTCTGCTCTAACAAAAAAGCAAACAAAGCCTGCCAGGCATAGCCGGACGGCTTGGAAAGACGAAACGGAATCAGATTTCCAGTACTCCAGTATTGTTCCCAGTTCTCTGCGGCGCGGCAGCAGGTGTTGATTAAAATGGCAAGTTTTCGTAACAGCTCATAGTTGTTTGCAGCCATCTTTTGTGTCAGCTTTTGATAAACTTCTTTTAAAGATTCCGTGCTGATAACCGTTAAGAGAATCTCATCTTTCCATATCCGCTCTACCTGTTCGCAGTCGAGAAGGTGGAAAATAAGCTCCTGATGGGTTGGAACAGCGGCAAAATCAGCCAGCCATCCGCGAAATAGCTTTCGGATGCGGAGAGAAGGGTGGAAATCGGCAAAAAACTGCTCATTCAGGGTATCATGCCGGTAGCGTTCAGTAAAAATATGACCGACAACCAACTCTTCAAATACATCATGGCTGTGCAAATATCTTCTGGCATCGTCGCTCTGGAACAGCACACCACTTTTCTCCAGCTCAGAAAGTGCCTCGGAATCATCCTCTGCGAGAATCTCATAATAATAAATCTCATTTTGAAGCATTTTCGTGGTCAAAGAAATAAGAGCCGTTTCCCTTCTGGTTGGCAGATTGTCTTTCCGCTTCCGGTTGTTACGGATGATATCATTCCAGATCTTTTCCTCGAATGCCTCACGGTTCAAAGAACGCATCGATTCATCCTCGAGGTTTCCCAGAGCCAGATATAAGCCCAGATAGAAAGGCGCACAGAGCAGATCCAGCAGCCGCTTGTCCTGTGGCAGCTGAAAACCATAGGTATGGGATAAAGTGGACAGTTTATCAGAGTCAACCGGTTCGATATGATAGGTCTGAACCTTGCTGCCGTGTAATAGGGAGTTTTGAAAAGAATCCCGGTACGCGGTTCGGAGTGTCAGAATGATTTTCCATCCAGCCGCCATAAAGCGGTTCAGGATATCCTCAAACGTTTCCTGATATTCACAAATAAAAAACTTTTCGGCTGCATCGATATAGAGCACACGTGTGTCAGCCATTTTGTATACATCGATCACTTCATCCAAATTTAATTCGCCATAAGGGGTTAAAAAATTTAGGATATCATTCACATCCAGATCGGTACTTTTAAAAGCGAGGAATGCGCAGTCATTTGTAAGTCCATCCGTAAGTTGTTTTACCAGAGCCGATTTTCCGGAACCGGCAGCTCCGTCAATGAGCAAAATGACCGCATCAGAATTTAGAAACGAGTTAAGGTCTAGTTGGATATGTTCCAGAGTAATATCGTTTTCTCTATATCTTACGCTGGTGTGAATGTGATCAAATATCTCTCTTTTATGTTTTACAAGATTTTCACAGCAGGTCTGTACGGCAGAGTCCACCTGAAAAAACACATTGCGGCAAATGGTAAGCTGATTATCCTGCATCAGCTGCGCTTCCAGGTTGCTGGGAACCCGCCAGACAAGCTCAATGCCAAGCTCTTCAGCGACTGCTTCCACCTTTTTCTGATAGGAGGGCATGATATCGTCCGTTTTAGAACTGGGAGAAAACTCACGGCTGATATAAAAATAAAGCGTTGTAATACCTGGATATCTCTGTACGGCTCCCTTGACAGCACCGATCAGTTCCTGTTCTTTGGAAGACATGGTAACACTGTCCGCATAGTATTTCGACTGGAAGCCAATATAGCGATCGCCCACATGAATGGGATTTGTTTCAATATGGGGCTGGTTGAAGTAGCGGAAAATACCGTAGGGCTGCTGGAATTCATGGCAGAAGAGATAGTAGGTGAGGGATTCGAAGGCGTGTTGGGGATTGGTGGAGTATTTGTAGTTAAATGCGGTCCAGTTGACGGATGTTTGTGGGATCATGGGTGAGAGCCTCCTTTGGGTGGTGTGATAAGGGTATTGTAGCATAGGGAGAGGGGGAGGGGAAGGGGAATGGTTGAATCAATAATAGAGAACGGTGTTTTGTCTTTGGATGAAGCACCGCTCCCTTTTTGTTGATTCCATCGGTAAAATTAAGGATTTCCGTCATGTTTCTTTCTAGAAACTTCTATTGTATTAAGTATGAAAGCATTGTATAATGAGTTGAGATTTGAAAAAGCTATAATTTATGCAGACGGGGCTGAAAGGTCTTGTTTTGTGTTATCCAAAGAACGAATCTGGTGATTCAGATGAACGGAGAAAGAGCGATGAAAGAAAATGTGCGTCCTAAGGATAGCATGAAATATTCGGTTCTTATGCCGGTGTATAATAAGGAAAATCCGCACAATTTCTATCAGGCGGCGGTCAGTATGATGGAGCAGACGGTGGCTTTGGATGAATTTGTACTGGTCTGTGATGGCCCTCTGACGAAGGAACTGGAGCAGGAGATAAGCCGGATCGAGAAGGAATGGCCGGGAATCTTAAAACCCCTTCGCCTGCCAACGCAGGGCGGTATCAGTCATGCCCTGGCAGTGGGAGTAAAGACCTGTCGAAATGAACTCATCGCCCGGATGGACAGTGATGACATCGCCAGCCCGGACCGGTGCGAGAAACAATTACGACTTTTTAAAGAACAGATGGGGAAAAACGGTAGATTTGCCCTGGCCAGCGGCGCCATCGCAGAATTCCAGGAATCTCCGGAACATATAACGGGAATCCGGAAGCTTCCCTGTAAATATGAAGAGATACTTGCCTTTGCCCGCAGCCGCAATCCCATGAATCACATGGCGGTGATGATGCGGCGATCAGCGGTGTTGGCAGTTGGGAATTACCATCCGATCCGAGGGGCAGAAGACTATGAACTCTGGGTTCGGCTCCTGCAGGCCGGATATCTGGCAGCTAATCTGCCGGATATCCTGGTATATGCAAGGACGGACAATGGCATGATAGGACGCAGGGGTGGCCTGGCCTATGCGAAGGCAGCTGTGATGCTGCAGAGACGCTTTTATCGGAGCGGCTTTTTAAGCCTTCACCAGTACCTGACCAACTGTGCAGTCCGGGTTACAGCCAGTCTGATGCCGGAGTCACTAAGACGGACGCTGTATCAGAGAAAACTGAGAAATAAGATGAAAGAGGAACTATTTTGAGACCATACGAACCATTCAAACGGCTGTTTCGTCTGCTGGGAGCGCTGCTTCTGCTGGGAGCAGAGACCTGTGTGTACGGATACGTCTGGAACGGCTATTTCAATAAATTAATCGAATTTCCATTCTGGAGGAGAGGAAACTGGCTGATGATAGCTCTCTATGCCGGCCTTCTGTTTTTCTTCCTTTTTACCTACGGAGGACTGAAGATCGGATACCTGAAAAAAGAGAACCTGCTCTGTTCCCAGATCCTTTCCATCGGCCTGCTGAATCTGATTACCTATATTCAGATCTCCTTATTAGATAAGAAATTTCATAGTCCGAAAGTACTGGTCATCATGACGATCACACAGCTTCTGCTGGCGATTGGATGGACCTTCCTCTTTCAGAGACTATACAGATTTCTTTTCCCACCGAGACGGATGCTTCTGGTCTATGGAGACAGACAGGCATTCCATCTGGTGGAGAAGATCAATTCCAGAGAGGATAAATACTACCTTCAGACCGCGATTCATATTCGGGCAGGGATGGAGACGATCCTGGAAGAGGCGAAGAGATACGATGCCCTGATCATCGGGGATATTCCGGCGAAGGAACGCAATGCCCTTCTCAAAAAATGCTTTGAGGAGGATATCCGCACCTACAGTGTGCCGAAGCTTTCTGATATTCTGATCCGGACATCCGAGGAGCTGGATATCTTCGACAGTCCGCTTCTCTTATCCAGAAATGACGGCATATCCGGAATCCAGCGCTTCATCAAACGTGCTATGGATCTGGTATGTTCCGGCATCGGAATCGTGGTATTGTCGCCCTTTTTCCTGTTGGTGGCCCTGTCTATCTATCTGATCGACCGGGGTCCGGTCTTCTATAAGCAGACGAGACTCACCGAAGGCGGCAAAGAATTTCAGATCTGTAAGTTTCGGACGATGATTCAGAACGCAGAGGCGAAGACAGGAGCCAGACTAGCAGCGGAAAACGATGATCGGATTCTTCCGGTGGGACACTTCCTTCGAAGAACCAGACTGGATGAACTTCCTCAGCTTTTTAATATCTTTAAAGGCGAGATGTCCATCGTAGGTCCCCGTCCGGAGCGACCGGAGCTGGCAGCAGAGATCGAAGAAGAGATTCCGGAGTTCTGCTATCGCTTAAAGATGAAGGCGGGACTTACGGGCTATGCGCAGGTTTATGGTAAATACAACACCACATCCTATGACAAGCTGAAACTTGATTTGACCTATATAAGAAACTATTCTCTCCTGCTGGATCTGAAACTGATCCTGATGACACCAAAGATTATGATGCTCAAGGAGAGTACCGAAGGAGTAGCGGACAATGGAAAAGCTTCTGACAGTCGTCATCCCGGCGTATAACGCGGAACGATATATCAAATACACATTGGATTCACTCTGCAGCGGATGCAGGAAACAGGCGGTTTATGACCATTCTAACGAGCTGGAGATCCTCATCGTAGATGACGGATCCACTGATGGCACCGGGGATATCGCGGATCAGTATGCCGATAAATATCCGGAGGTAGTGCGTGTCATCCATAAAGAAAATGGCGGCCATGGTTCCGGTATCAACTGTGGCATCCAAGAAGCCTCCGGCCGATATATGAAAGTAGTCGATGCCGATGACTGGGTGGACGAGGATGCCTTCCACAACCTTCTGCGGGCGTTGAAGAAAACAAAGGACGATGCAGTGGTAAGCGGTTTCTACTGGCGGTTTGACAACGGAACCGGGGAAGAAGACACATTTCCGAAAGAAGCAGAGATAAAAGAACCATTCAAAGGGGTTCAGTATGGCATCACCTATGCATTTGAGACTGTATCAAGCCAGATCTATATGAAGATGCATGGAATCACCTGGAAGACGGAGATACTGCGTCAGATGTCTCTGTTCATCGATGAGCACTGTTACTACGTGGATGCGGAATACATCCTGTATCCCATTCCATGGGTAAAAACAGTGTCTTTTATTCCGGATTTCGTCTACCAGTACCGGATCGGCCGGGAAGGCCAGAGTGTAAGTCCGGAGAAGATGATTCGCAACCAGAAGAATTATGAAAAGGTTATGAGCTCCCTGCTGGCATTTTATAAAGAGTGCCGGAACGGAGGTATAGAATGTGGAGAGGCACAGCTTCATTACATCGAAAACGGCATCGCCCGGGTGGCAGCCGGGGAGATCAAGATACTCTTAAGCCTTCCGGCTGCTAAAGAAGTGAGAAAGAAACTCATACAGCTAGACCAGAAGCTGCTACGCCACTATCCGGCCATCTATCATGCCAACCGGAATAAAGCTGTGACTCTGCTTCGGGTAAGCCGCTATCGTCTGTATGGCATGGCAGTGTGGGCATTGAAAAAAAGCAGACGGAAGTTTTAAAAAGGAGATAAGCAGATGCGTTTACAGAATATACGGTTTCCGGAAGCAGATATCTGCCAGGAAGAAGAACTTTATTTCCACCGAAATGGTGAATGGATCGATTTCAGCGGTTATTTCAATCTTTTTTATGTTGAAAAACGAAAAAAATATACAAATCAGGAAACGCTAACGCTGCATCTGGAGACTCAGGGCTACCAAGCTGTCCGCCTGATGAAGGATGAAACCCTGCTTCAGGAAATTACACTGACCGGAGAAGCAGAAGGAAAAGAGACATACGAATTTCAATTCCCGTATCAGGAGACAGAGAAAGGAGTTTTCTGGTTCTCTGTAAAACCGGCAGAAGGTATGGAGCAGGATATGCCGAAGCTTACCGGATGGTATGAGGGAACCTGTCAGGCTGAAAAACCGGTGCGGATTGCAGCAGTAGTATGTACCTTTAAGCGGGAATCTTATATTCTCCGCAACGTAAAAAGTATCCTGCGTTTCTTAGAACGTCCGGAAAATAAAGCAATGAAGCTCTGCTACTGGCTGGTGGATAACGGGAGAACCCTTTCCGAACATGAAGAGATCAGCAGCCTTATAAAGCAGCATCCGGAAACCTTCCGTATTATTCCAAATCGCAATGTGGGCGGTGCAGGAGGATTCACCCGAGGCATGATTGAGGCCATCGAAGAGAAAGAAAATCTGGGACTTACCCATGTACAGATGATGGACGATGACGCAGTCATGGATCCGGAGCTTTTCGTGCGGGCCTACGGATTCCTGGGTATGCGGAAAGACGAGTGGAAGGATATCACTTTAGGAGGTAGTCTGCTTCGTGAAGATTTTCCGTATATCCAGCAGGCAGCAGGCGAATGGTTTGAGAAATTTGTTGTACGGAACGATTTTCCGTTAGCAGATCTGCGAAAATACGAGACCTGCACAGATACATATATGTGTGAGGCTGTTCACGAAAACACACCCTACTCCGGATGGTGGTGCTGTTGCATGAGTCTGAATGTAGTCCGACCGGACAATCTGCCGATTCCGTTGTTTCTTCACCACGATGATATTGAATATGGTATCCGAAACCGGGAAAGCGGAATCGTATTCTTGAATGGATTTGGCGTTTGGCATAAGGGATTTGAGCTTACATTTCCGGGAGTAAATACATACTATGATATACGAAATACTCTGATCACCACAGCGCTGACACAGCCGGAGATAAGCCGTTGGGAGATTGTGAAATGGTTATGGAAGAGAATAACGGTTTCGGTAATAGGATTCCGATATGGAGAATTAATCTTAGCTTATCAGGCATTTCTCGATTTCTGCAAAGGCCCCATGTGGATGTATCAGGTAGACGCAGAAAAGCTCAATAACTGGCTGCGGGAGCAGATCAAGATGGGTACCATGGAAGAATTGCGGTCAGAATTGACAAATGATGAATATACGCAGGTTAGGGAGCATATTCAGAAATTTAAGGATTCATATGGAATGGATAATGTACGTGGTTACATAGATCCAAATAAAAAGAAAAGAAATCGTATCAAAAAAATTACCTATAATGGCTGGCTGCTTCCGGCAGAGAAGAAGATCAAGATGCTGTCTCCGGTGGATCCACCGTTTCGCGCATTCCGGGGAAGCAGAGTTGTATTGTTTGAGGCATTTTCAGGAAAATGTACTCTTGAAAAAAGAAGCTACTTCCAATTAGTGAGTGCGGTATGTAAATACGTAAGTATCGGGCTCATGTCAAACAAGATGGTAAAAACAGAAGAGGTATACAGGAAAGGAATAGGAAAGATAACGACGATAGAAGCGTGGAAGCGTTATCTGGGGAAATAGAATGAATCAATTGAATGACAGAATCAACACGTTTATGAAGTACAGACATTTACTCCAGGCACTGGTAGAACGTGATGTCAAACTTAAATACAGACGAAGCTTTTTGGGATATTTATGGAGTATACTGAATCCATTGATGATTATGGTGATCATGGTTGCTGTTTTCTCCAGTATGTTTCGATTTGATATCGAGAATTATCCGGTTTATCTGATTATCGGACAAACTATCTTCAATTTTGTTTCGGAAGCAACGAATCAGGCTATGTGGTCGATTACAGGCAATGCATCACTGCTAAAGAAAACATATGTGCCGAAATATATCTTTACCTTATCCAAGGTCAGCAGTTGCTGTGTGAATATGCTGTTTTCTTTAGGGGCGATGATTTTAGTTTTTTTAATATGCGGAATACATATTAATATTTATATGATATTGATTCCCGTAATCTTGCTTCAAGTATATATATTTGCACTGGGGTTGGGACTTTTTCTTGCATCCAGTACCGTTTTTTTCAGAGATATTCAATACATCTACAGCGCCTGCCTAACGGCCTGGATGTACGCTACCCCGATATTTTATCCGATTATACAGCTTCCGATAAAGCTTCAATGGGTTATTAAACATTTTAATCCGCTATATGCGTATATAACACAATTTCGAATGATTGTGCTGGATGGTGTACTGCCGGATATTCGGTTAGTACTATATGGCTTTTTAGTTTCATTTATTATGGCTGCTTTTGGCGCATTTGTTTTTGTGAAAAGCCAGGATAAATTTATTCTATATATCTAAGAATGAGGGTAAAAATTTGAATAGTGATAGCGTAGTAAAGGTTGAACATGTAACTGTTCGTTTCAATATGGCTTCCGAGCGAATTGACAATTTGAAAGAATATTTTGTAAAGCTGCTTCGTCGTGAATTGATGTTTAAAGAATTTCTTGCGTTGAAGGATGTTAGCTTAGAGGTTAAAAGAGGAGAATCCTGGGGAATTATCGGTACGAATGGTTCAGGAAAGTCAACATTATTGAAACTGATTTGTGGGATTTTAAAGCCATATAAAGGCAGTGTAAAGATAAATGGAACAATTGCTCCTCTTATCGAATTAGGGGCTGGCTTTGATATGGACCTAACAGCCAGAGAAAATATATTTTTAAATGGTGCTGTCCTTGGATATGACAAGGAATTTATGAAGCAGCATTTCGATGAAATAGTTGAATTTGCAGAATTGAAAGATTTCCTTGATATGCCGATAAAGAATTATTCTTCCGGTATGGCAGCGAGACTTGGATTTGCTATTGCGACTATCGTAAGACCTGATATATTGATTTGTGACGAGGTGTTATCAGTAGGAGATTTTGCCTTTCAGCAGAAATGCGAACAGCGAATGAATGAGATGAGAAAAGAAGGAACAACATTGCTGTATGTCTCGCATTCTATTGATTCGGTTAAAAGTGTTTGTGATCATGCTTTATGGTTGGATAAAGGCGTAGTAAGGATGGCTGGAGATGTTGAAACAGTAGCAAATGCTTATATGGGAGAATGTGTCCATGATTAAAGCACATTTGATAAAGGCTGCGATAAAGGTTGCTTATTCTAATGCACACTATTCGTTATATGAAATTCCGAAAGGAATTTTAAAGTGCCAAAAGAAATTAAATAATAAAGATACACATTATGTGGTTATTTGTGATCATATTGGGGATTTCTTAATTACCATGGGGTATATGAAAGCATACAGAGAAAAAAATCATATAAAACATATCACAATATGTACAACACAAAAAATGCTTTCACTGCTAAAGTGTTATATCCATTTTTATGATGAATATATGACACTTGATTCAGAGGAATTATATGAGATTTTAAAAGTGGGATCAACAAGGTTTGGTTGCCGAGTCCTTCGAAAAATGCCTAATATTACCCTTGTGAATCCAGGAAATGCGTTTGTACTTGAATATTTTGAATATATAAAAAGATTTCCAAATGTATCGCTTCATGACTGCATTAAATATGGAAGCCTTTGTTTGGATAAAGAGTGTGAATTTATTCCTCCAAAATTGGGGTTATATTCTAGGCAAAAGATTGAAAAATCAATTTTGTTATGTCCGGATGCACGGTTTTTAAGAAACAATCATACATTTGTTCGGAAAATCACAAATGTGTTAAAAAAGGATAATTATCGTATTTATACCAATACACCGTTCCCCGAGGATAAAGTGATTGAGGGAACAGAAAAGAAAACATTGTCATTAATAGAAGTATGCGAATTTGCATTTAATGGTGGGGTTGTGATTGGTATAAGAAGCGGATTGTTTGATTTACTTTCATATGTATCAGGGAAAATCATAGCAATCTATCCAGACGAAGAATATTTTTCTTTGTTTGATTTATATTCACTTCCAAACACGAAAGCAGATATATTGCAAGTTTTTGAAAAGGAAGATAAAGAAAAACGATGGATAAAATAAAAAGGTTTATAGGAGGAGAAGAATGGCTGTAGATTATATTGTTATCCAAGCAGGAGGAAAGGGAACTCGTTTAAAACATTTAACGAAGAACAAACCAAAAGGGATTGTACCGGTAAACAATTTACCGATTATTTTTCATTTGTTTAGGAAATATCCGGATAAACATTTTATTATTATTGGTGATTATAAGCATGAAATTTTAGAGGAGTATTTAGAGGCTTTTTGCAAAGTGAAATATATTACGGTAAAGGCTGATAAAACCGGAACATGTGCAGGAATAGAAACAGCATTACAATACATACCGGATGAGAAATCGTTTATGTTGATCTGGTCGGATTTGATTTTAGATGAAAATGTTGATATTGACCAGTGCCTGGATGGAAATTATATCGGAATTTCAAAGGATTTTGAGTGCCGATGGTCTTATGAGCAGGGAAACTTTCGGGAGAATCCATCAAAAGAACATGGCGTAGCAGGAATGTTTGTTTTTGAAAATAAAAAACTTTTACAGGAAGTTCCAGTAGAGGGAGAATTTGTTCGCTGGTTAGGAAATACACACGTTAAATTTGACGAGTTTCCATTAACTGGAACAAGAGAAGTGGGAACATTACTGGCACTTGAGGAAACTTCGAAGATGCAGTATCGATGCCGACCATTTAATTCAATGGAAGAAAACGGAAATATTTTGATAAAGCGTCCTGTTGATGAGCAGGGAGAAAAACTGGCAGTGCGTGAAAGAAACTGGTACCAGGAGGTAAGTAAATATGGATTTAAACAAATTCCTACGTTATATGAGTTGAATCCATTAACAATGGAAAAGATTGATGGAAAAAATATTTATCAAACAGATTTGACATTGGATGAGAAAAAGAAAGTAATTGACAACTTGATAGATTCGCTGGATAAGCTGCATGCTTTGAAAAAAGTTCCAGCAGATGCATTTAGCATGGTAGAAGCATATTATCATAAAACGATGAACCGACTGGAAAGTGTTCGTGATTTAATACCATTTGCAGATAGAGAATATATTCGAATTAACGGAAGAAATTGTAGGAATCCTTATTTTTATAAAGCAGAAATAAGAGGTAAGGTTGAGAATGAGTTATGCAATGAAACAGAATTTGCATTAATTCACGGTGATTGCACTTTCTCTAATACAATGGTAGACAAATCACTCAATATTATATTCTTGGATCCGAGAGGTTATTTTGGCTTTAAGGAATTATATGGAGATGAAAAATATGACTGGGCGAAAGCCTACTATTCAATTGACGGAGATTATGACCAGTTTAATAACAAAAACTTTAAATTGGATATCAAACAGGAAGAAGTTGAGCTGAAAATAGAAACCAATGGATGGAAAGAAGTGGCTGAATACTATTTGGAAAAACTTCCAGATGTTGAACCAGCTAAAATCAAATTTTTACACGCCTTGATTTGGCTTTCATTAACAACCTATGCGTGGGAAGACTTTGATTCTATATGTGGAGCTTTTTATCAAGGAACCTATTTATTAGAAGAGATTTTATAAAGGAAGGAAAAGAAAATGTTAGCATACTTTAATGATATTATGAATACCTGTGAAGATTCTTTAAATTCACTGGATGTAAAGCAGTTTGAGCGTTTGATCGACCATTGCATTAAATGTATTGATAATGGAGGAAAAATCGTTGCAAGCGGATTGGGAAAGAATGTTCCGATTTGTGAAAAGTTCGTTGGAACAATGAATTCGCTTGGAATGGACGCGCGTTTTTTACATACAAATACAGCTGTTCATGGTGATTTGGGAATGGTTGGAAAGAATGACATCGTTTTATTGCTTTCTAAAAGCGGTAATACAGTTGAGTCGATTATGTTAGCAAATTATCTGCTTGAGAGAGGAACAGAAACATGGCTTTTAAGTTTTAGCAAAGAGTCAAAACTGATTCCGATCTTGAAGGAACATATTATCTTAGACTTAAAGAATGAGGGAGACGAGTGGGATATTGTACCGAATAATTCGACGACAGTATATCTGATCCTGATCCAGGGATTGGCAATGCAGATTGCTAAAAAAAGAGGTGTAACCTTAGATGATTTTAAGGTAAATCATCCGGGCGGTGGAATTGGCGCAAAATTAAGAGGTGAAAAATAGTGAAATTAGTTTTATCAGGTTTGCCGCATACTTGGGTACTGGATCTGGATGGGACGATAGTTGTACATAATGGATATAAAATGTACGGAGAAGACGTTTTTCTGGATGGAGCAAAGGAATTCCTTTGCTCCATTCCGGAGGATGATATGATCGTTTTTTTGACATCCAGAAAAAAGGAGTATGCGAACAGGACAGAAGAATTTTTAAACAAAAATGGTATTAGATATAATGCGATTGTTTATGAAGCTCCGTATGGAGAACGCATTTTAGTCAATGATAATAAACCTTCCGGATTGAAGATGGCTTATGCGGTTTGTATGGAGAGAGATGCAAAGAATGAGTTGAGTGTTGAGTTTGACGATAGATTGTAAATGTATAAAGTTATGAAAAATATACTATTTAACGTACTAGGACAGGCTGTTAAGGGAAGAGCATTATGGAAAAAAATAATAGCTAAAAATAATATTAATTTGGAAAAAGATTTTGTTATTTTAGTCAGTAAAGAAGAGCAGCAGTGTTCATATTATACGCTTTTATATCTCAATAAGTTTATCGAATGGTTGGAGTTAAGAAAAAATGAGCTAGAAAAGCATAATATTCCAGTAATACGGAGGAATGAAAGGTTCCTAGTTCTTACAGATGATCCAGATGTTTTGAAATATGCAAAAAAAATCTCACGTAGAGTTACATATGTGGAATTTATGAAATGTGAAGAGTTGGATAATATTATTAAATATTACTCTATTTATCCCTATACAGACAGATTGTTAATAGGAATGTATAAAGATATACCAGGAAGAAGAGGATGTGAAGCACTATTGGCTTCAAAGATATCTATTGAGGAATTAGTTGCAAATGGAATCTTTGATATGAAAATTAAAAAATTCAATAAAATAACACGACCGAAACTTCCTAAAGAAATCGGAAGTGATAAAGAGTTTTATGAATTTGTGGCCAAAAATGATCTGAGGATGAAAAAAGATGGATCTTAAAGCAAAAGTTGAAGGATTGATTGATAAATATAATTTGAGTCAAAATCAGGTGGGACTTTGTTGCCTGTATGGGGAATATTATGAAGCTGCTAAAATATTTCAAAATAATGGAATTTTTCCAAAGGCTATTATAACTGTTTTTGATAATGAAAAAGGAAAAGAATATTCTGGAATACCTGTAAAAAGCATAGAGGAGTTTTTTGAAGAAAATTCAAATCCTTGTATATTAGTTGATCAGCGAACTTATTTATTTCACAAAAATGAATTGAATGAGGCTGGATTCTTTTGTGGTAAAAATTTGTTTGTTGATTTTGATGAAAGAATCAATATTTACTCAAAAATATATATAACAAAAAAAGAAATAGAAAAAATCTCAAAAAAAATATTGGGGAAAATACAGGCTTTAAAAACATATACAAAGCGTTTAATTGATTTAATAAGTGGATATAAGGTTTATATTGATATATACAAGAAATATAACAAATTAAACAAACCTATATATGTGTATGATTATTCAGGAATGGGAGATGTATATGTATTTTGCTTGCTTTTAAAAGCCAACATTTCTCAAATAGCTCCACGAGGAATGATATTAACAGTAATAGGTGGTGTTAGCGAACGCGTTACTAAACTGTTTGATATGTCAGAATTAGTAACAGTAATAAAATTAACGAAAACAGAATCGAAAAACTTGACATATTTGGCAAATGTTGCGGAAGAGAAACTTAATATACATCCTATGACACCATTTCCTGCACATGTATATACAGATTTTTACTCTCATTATCTGTATGGAAAAAAATTAAATATGTTAGAAGCATATAGTTATACTATGTTCTCTTTAAAAAAATCAACTGTTATTTATCCAAATTTGAAAATTGGAATAGAACAAGTAAAGGAATTGTTTGATAAATATGAGTTGGAACAAGGAAATACAGTGATTATATCGCCATATGCTAATACAATTATAGGATATGAACCATTGTTTTGGGAGCAAATAGTTGTTGAATTAATAAAAATGGGTTTTACTGTTTGTACAAACTGTGCCGGAAGGGAAAAACCTATAAAAGGTGCAAAAAGTTTTCCGTTCCCATTGGAAAAAGCAGAGGCGGTGTTAGATTATGCAGGATATTTTTTGGGACTAAGAAGTGGATTTTGTGATCTGATATGTAATTCTGAAGCCTTTAAATATGTTATTAATCCAGATTATCCTATTTTCAATTCAAATGTATATGAATTTTGCTCTTTTTATAAAATGAATATAGGAAAAAATATTAAAGAAATATGTTGGGGATATGAAGATATGAAAACATTACAAGAATGTGTGATACATTCTTTTGTAAATGCAAGAAAATATAAAAAGGAGGTAAAAAGAAATGGTGGAAGATAATCCGAAAATGATTGAATTAGAAGAAATGAAAGAATTTTGCGATAGGTGTGAATATATTTATATTTGGGGACATAATATGCAATCTATGTTAATATCTAAATATCTTTTTATGTCTGAAATTAAAATAACAGGATTTGTTATGCCTATCGTAAGAGATTGTGACAGATATAATGAACCATTTCCGATTGAAACACTTGCAAAATTAAATAAACTATCTTATCTAAAAAAAAGAAAAACAGGAGTTATTTTACCATGCCTGGATGATGAAAGTAACCAGATTATAGAAATGTTAAGAATGATAGGGATATCAAATGTTTATATAGTAAGTGACTGGAATAAAAGAACAATAGAGAAAAAAATGATGCCTAGATCTATTAAAGATTTTTACTTGGAAGTAAATTTGGCAGATCATTGTAATTTGAATTGTCAATGTTGTGATCATTTCTCTCCAATAGCATCAAAAACATTCTTAGATTTTGAACAGTATGTGAAAGATATTAAAAGATTGGCATATTTGACAGATGGGAAAATTGGATTAATGAAATTGCAGGGAGGGGAACCTTTATTAAATGATAGGGTTATTGATTATATGAAGGTAACACGAGAATGTTTTCCAGATTCCCATATCTGTTTGTTTACTGATGGAGTGCTTTTGCCAAAATGGGGGGGGTACCAAGGAGAAAAGAATATTTGGAATGCTGTGCTTAAATATGAAATTGAAATCCGCATGACACAGTATCCGATTCCTCTTGCAATGGAAAAGATTGTAGATGTCGCAAAAAGCTATGGAGTACCTGTTACTTTTGATCCACCTGAACCCAAAAAAGGAGGTAGACTTTGGGTGTTTTCAGAGATAGGTGCTTTGGGATATAGAGGAGTGAAACATTCTGTGAAACATCCATTTGATTTAAATGGAAAACAGGAAAAATTTAGATGGATTAGTTGTTATCAATTTAATGAAAGTATTGTACTGAGAGACGGGAAAATATATACGTGTCCTATGATACCATATGCACATTATTTTAATGAGTATTTTAATAAAAATTTAGAGGTAAAAGAAGATTCTTACATTGATATTTACCAAGCACAATCTTTTGAGGAAATAGCAGAGTTTTGTACGCATAGAACTTCATTTTGTGATTATTGTGCTGTACATAAGAGAAATTCAAGATCTTGGAAACAATCAGAACATAATATTGAAGAATGGACTTTATAGGTTATATTTGAAAATTGATTGAATAGAAGATTTTTCGGATGAAAAAAAATAACGAAAAATTTAAAATGCTGATTTTCTTAAAATTAGAAGAAATAATATGCTTTTATCACAAAATGAACTGTTTACGGATATTCTTATTGATGATATGGGACTGTGTTTTGAAGCAATGGATACTAAAAAGCAATATGAGAACGAAGCATGAAAAAATAAAAAAATTTTTTTGAATGTGATATTTTATATTTCATTTATTACAAAACAATTCTACATTTTTCCCAGCGGCAGCATCGGCATTGCCGATCTCTTCTTCGCCGCTGCGGGAATCCTTACTTTATACACTGCCTGGAAGGACGGAAAAAAAGTTTGGTACCAAGAGGATTCGCCCTGGATCGTATTCCTGATATTCGCAACGATTATTAATGGAATTTATTTTATCCGGACATCGAAATGGAATCTGCCGCTGCATACGCTGTACTGGATCTACTCAGCATTCCTGATCTGGACATTTCGGACGATTTATTCGGAGTATTTTATGGCAGGGCTCTGCAACAGGCACCCCCCTTGTTTGAGTGAGTAGGTTGTTGGTCGTACTTCAATTGTACATCATTTAGCAGAGGTTGTCTTTCTTTTGTGCAAAATTTAGGATTTACTCATTTATAGATTAAAGAAAAAATTTCTATTAAATAATGTGAATTTTTATAAATTACAGGGGAGATTATGAAAAATAAAAAGATTACAAAGATACTCTGGCTGATGGTTTTGATCAGCTCTATATGTAGTGTCATCTATATGACATTGGCATATTCGAAGTTTTTGTTTCATTCAGATTGTGCCGGATATTTGTTTTTGGCAAAGGAACAGCTGAAGCAGGGGAAGATGTTCCCAGATAGATTCCATTATACAACGGAGATATTTGGAATTTCTCCGAATTTACTGATGATTCCATTTCTGACTTTTTTAGAGAATGATTATTTGATTCATGAGATGGGAACAATTTGTTATACGTTATTGATAGTAGTGGCTATCTTTGTTCTGTTTCATAAAGAAAAGAAGATGGCACTTCTGTTTTCGATCCTGTATTTGATGCCAATTAGCAGCACGTATGTCGATATGCTTTTTTATCAGGGAGCATATGACTATTGTGTTTTGTTTATGATACTTTCATTGATTGCGATCAGATACCTGTATGAATGCGTTCACTCAACGGATAAGAAAAGATGGATATTAGGTTTGTCTTTTTATTTTGTTATACTGTTTTTGGGGGACTTGACCTCACTGAGAAATTTTTTGCTATTTTTGATACCGCTGATATTTACTTATGCAACAGTGATTTATTTAAAAGAGGGCGGAAATCCTTTTGATTGGGTAAAAGAAAAGAAATTGTTGGCATTACTTGGGGCGACTATTCTTTGTTTAGGTATATGTTTTCTGCATTATAAATACTTGTGTGCGAAGGTTGGATTTGATGGTGTGATGACTTCCAATGGATTTATTGAACCAACGGTTCTTTTTAAGCAATCCGGTGAAACGATGGGAGATGTTTTAAAACTTTTCGGAATACATAAGACGGATCGTATGATAAGTGCATCGAGTATTTATGCTTGTGTGATGCTGGTATATTTTGTTATAACGTCTGTGATTCTTCCGCTTTCGATTCTTATATCCTTTAAAAAGATTGAAAATCAATTGTATCGATTTTGCGTGATTTATCTTTTGTGGAGTAATGTACTGACGTTTTTTATGATGATTTTCTTTGGATTATCGTCCGGAAGATATTTCATTACTGTATATATCGGAAATCTACTGATGGAGGTTCCTTATCTTTTCTGGCTTTGTAAAGAAAAAGGCAAAATGTTCTGGAAATGGCCGATTTTGCTTCCGATACTTGGTGCGATGATGGTTCATGGAGCTTATTATGTGAATGCTTCTGCAAAATACGGAAAAGTAGCGAAGGGGGATTTAATAAATCCTGTTGTGCAGGATTCAGTTGTAGATTTGTTAAAAACAAAAAATATCAAATATGGATATGCAACATTTTGGTACGCTTATGCGACTATGATAGCGGGAAATAGTGAAATCGATATTGTCGCATACGATCAGGGAAATCCGATGATGCCGTATTTTTTTGATATGAATAAAAAAGAGAATATTCAATATTATGCGATTTCAGAAGATGCATACGATGTAGATACACATAAAGGACCATGCTTTATTTTAGTTGCGGAAGATGAGCAGATTCCGGATATCTATTATCAGATGGCGGCTGAAATTGTAGATGTAGATACCAACACAGTCCTGATATATGATCAGAATATTCATTTATATCCAGAATTGAGGGAACAAGAAGGTTAGCAAGTAGGATTTTTGTGATAGGAGAGCATATGATTAATTTTAATAAACCTCCATATGTGGGCGGAGAATTAGATAATATCAAACAAGCTGTTGAAAATCTAAAGATTTGTGGTGATGGTCCATTTACTAAAAAATGTAATGCGTGGTTGGAGAAACGTTTCCATGCTCAGAAGGTGCTTTTGACCACCAGTGGAACAACAGCACTGGATATGGCGATGCTTTTGTGTGATTTGAAGCCGGGGGATGAGGTGATCTTACCTAGCTATACATTTTCAAGTACAGCGACTTCTGCTGTTTTGGCTGGTGCGAAGCTTGTGTTTGTGGATATTCGCCCGGATACCATGAATATCGATGAGGATAAGATTGAAGCTGCGATTACTGAGCATACGAAGGTGATTATGCCGGTTCACTATGCCGGAGTGGCATGTGAGATGGACAAGATTATGGAGATTGCTCACAAGTATAACTTGAAAGTGGTAGAGGATGCAGCACAGGGAGTTATGAGTACTTATAAGGGAAAGCCCCTTGGAACGATAGGTGATTTTGGTTGTTATTCCTTCCATGAGACAAAGAATTATTCGATGGGAGAGGGTGGTGCTCTTGTGATCAATGATCCTGCTTACAATGAAAAAGCGGAGATTCTGAGAGAAAAAGGAACGAATCGTGCAAAGTTTTTCCGGGGACAGGTGGATAAATATACCTGGATTGATTTTGGAGATAGTTATCTCCCTAGTGAGCTGAATGCAGCCTATCTTTGGACACAGCTTCAGGTCGCGGATGAAATTAATGAAAACAGATTGGAAAGTTGGAACAGGTATCGTAGTGCGTTTGAGAAGATAGAACAGGATGGAATGGTTGAACTTCCTCACATTCCGGAGAAGTGTGTTCATAATGCTCATATGTTTTATCTGAAGCTTAAGGATCTGGAACAGCGGACACGCTTTATTGCGTATATGAAAGAAAGGGAGATTCAGACCGTCTTTCATTATGTTCCGCTTCATTCAGCACCGGCTGGTTTGAAATTCGGACGTTTTAGCGGTGTGGATGAGTATACAACCAAAGAAAGTGAGCGTCTGGTTCGGCTTCCGCTGTATTATGATTTGAAGAATGAAGAAATAAAAAAGGTAATTGAGGGGACAATCTCTTTCTTTCAGGAGGAAATGTGATGGATATATCAGTTGTGATTCCTGTATATGGATGTAAAGCAGCCTTGTCGGAACTTCATAGAAGATTGACAGCATCTCTATCACAGATAACAGATGCATATGAGATTATACTAGTAGATGATAACTGTCCACAGAATTCTTGGGAAGAGATAGTGAAGCTCTGTCAGAAGGATGAGAAGGTAAAGGGATATCATTTATCCAGAAACTTTGGTCAGATCCGGGCAATTACGGCGGGATTAGATAAATCTAAGGGTGAGTGGGTCGTTGTTATGGACTGTGACCTGCAGGATCGGCCAGAAGCCATCCTGGAGCTTTATCAAAAAGCGCAGGAAGGGTATGATGTGGTTTTTGCCAGAAGAACGGAACGAGTGGATTCGGTTATAACCAAGTTTTTGTCCAAATCCTTCTATAAGGTGTATGATTATTTTACGGATGGAGCCTTTGACAGTTCGATTTGTAATTTTAGTATTTCTAAACGAAAGGTAATCGATAGTTATTGCAGTATGCGAGAACATAACCGGGCATTTACTATGTTTATACGGTGGCTGGGGTTTAAAGAAACTGCGATTGATCTGAAGGCAGATGCCAGATTTGAGGGAACTTCTTCTTATAATCTCAAGCGGAAACTGAAAATGGCATTTGAGATTATTACGTCTCAATCGAATAAGCCATTGTTCTTTTCAGTACATGCAGGCTTTGCGATAGCATTTTGCTCCTTCCTTTATATTGTATATCTTATGTTGCGGGCACTTCTAATCGGGGATGTGCTGAGTGGATGGACAACGATAGTAGCCTCTATCTATCTGATGGGAGGCATTTTATTGGTTGCAATTGGTGTTGTGGGAATTTATATTGGGAATATCTTTGAAGAGGCGAAGAACAGACCGTTATATGTGATTGCAGAAGCACTGAATGAGAGGGAGTAGATAATGGTATTGATTATAGGAGCTACCGGTTTTATCGGTATGTATACAACACAGGCATTTCTGAAAGCAGGCAAAAAGGTAATTGCTACCGGAAGAAATAAAACACTTGGAAGAAAGCTGGAGGAGATGGGGGCAGAGTTTCTTCCTTTAGACATAACTAATAAGGATGATTTTGATAAACTTCCGAAAGAGGGAGTGGAAGGAGTCGTTCTTTTAGCAGGACTGCTTCCGGCGAATGCGGCAGTAAATCTGGATGAGGATGAGAATGCGGCAGATTATTTTGAAGTGAATGTAATAGGAACAATCAATGTTCTTGAGTACTGCAGAAAGAATGGAATTCGTAAGGTAATAGGAAACTGCAGCTATAGTGATGTGTCTGGTGCATGGGGAAAGAAATACCCAATTACGGAGGATGAGCCTCGTGATTTTAAGTTTACAGGCGACCATGCGGTTTATGTTATCAGCCGGAATGCAGCGAATGATGTGATGGAATATTATAACCAGCAGCATGGTATGCAGTGTGCCTGGTTCCGTTTTCCACCAGTATACGGTGTGGGCCCTCATGGAACGATTTATGTGAATGGTATACCGAAAAAATCGGGGATTGCTACTTTTATTGATAATGCAAAAGAAGGAAAAGCAATTGAGATCTGGGGAAATCCTCATATTAAGCGGGATATTATCTATGTGAAGGATGTAGCAGATGCTTATGTGGATGCCTTGAATAGTGATCAAACCTATGGACTTTATAATATGACAGGACATATTCAAGTTGATTTGGATGAACAGGTAAAAGCAGTTATTCAGGTGTTTGGAGGAGAAAAGAAGAGTCCAATTATTTACAGACCGGAAAAACCAAACTCAACGCCCTCTTTCTTGTATAGTATGGATAAAGCAAAACGTGATTTTGGATTTGAACCGAAATATACGAGTTATCTGGATATGATGGTGGACTATAAAAAAGAACTGGAAAGCGATTTTTGGAATGCTCTGGTTGAGGCAGGCGAAAAGAAATGAAAAGATTAGCGATTATTGGAGCGTCTTACCTTCAAAATCCTCTGATTTTGAAAGCAAAAGAAATGGGGCTTGAAACCCATGTATTTGCATGGAAAGCAGGAGATATTGGAGAAAAAACAGCTGATTATTTTTATCCGATTAGTATCGTGGAGAAGGAAGAAATTTTAAATAAATGTCGGGAGATAGGCATTGACGGAATCTGCAGCATAGCGTCTGATTTGGCAGCAATTACGGTAAATTATGTGGCAATGCAGATGGGACTTTCCGGAAATAGCTTAATATGTACGGAAAAATCAACGAATAAACATAAGATGAGGGAAGCCTTTGAACAGAATGGTGATCCATCACCGAAAAGCATTTTGGTTCATTCGGTGGAGAATCTGGAGGCGGTACCACTTCAGTATCCGATTATTGTAAAGCCGGTGGATCGTTCAGGGAGCCGCGGTATTACGAAATTGGAGTCCTCGAACGGTCTGGCAGAGGCAATTGAATATGCCAAGGCCCAGGGCTTTGAAAAAGATGCATTGGTGGAAGAATTTGCCGTAGGTCAGGAGTATAGTATCGAGTGTATTTCTTATGAGGGAGTACATTATTTCCTGGCTATGACAAAGAAATTTACAACAGGAGCACCGGGATTTATTGAAACGGGGCATATAGAACCGGCACCGGTTTCAGAAAATATACAGGAGCAAGTGAAAAAAGTGGTTTTTCATGCGTTGGATTCTCTGGAAATCCGTAATGGGGCTTCCCATACGGAACTTAAGGTTGCATCCTCGGGAAGGATTGCATTAATTGAGATCGGAGGGCGAATGGGCGGTGACTGTATCGGAAGCAGTCTGGTGGAGTTGTCGACAGGAATTGATTTCGTTCGTTCAGTGATTGAGATTGCGTTAGGCCAAAAACCAGATTTAAAGAAACAGCATGAGGGAAAAACGGCTGCGGTTCGGTTTGTTTTTTCAGAGAAAGATGTGGATGTTTTAGCAGAATTAAAAAGAGAACATCCGGAGTATCTGGTGGAAGAAGATGTACAGCCAATCCATCCGGGAATAGTGACGGATAGTTCAGCAAGATTCGGTTATTATCTGATGCAGGCGGGAAGCTATGAAGATTTGCTTCCGTACTTACCGGAAGAAAATGAGGGCGATGATGAATAAATCTATGATAAAAACACTGATAGGGCTTCATGCCATGCTGATGATTTATTCCATGAGCGGGATATGCAGTAAACTGGCTGCCGGTGAATCTTTTTTGAGTGTTCGCTTCTGCATCTACTACGCAATTATTATTGGTCTTCTGGGTGTTTATGCCATAGGTTGGCAGCAGGTTATAAAACGCATTCCCTTGACAACAGCATTTGCAAATAAGGCAGTTACGGTTGTCTGGGGAATTGTCTGGGGATGGTTCTTTTTCGATGAATCCATTACCATGGGCAAGCTGATCGGTGCAGCAATGGTCGTAGTTGGAGTAATTATATTTGCAGAATCGGATGAGGTGGAAGATGGACAGTAAATCATATTTATATGCGGGTTTGCTGCTGTTCGGCGTATTTATCAGTGCTATTTCCCAGGTATTATTAAAAAAAGCAGCGCAGCGCCATTATTCATCGGCGTTTCGTGAATATATGAATCCGTTAGTCATTATAGCTTATATCATGTTTGTGGGAACAACCTTTTTGTCGATTCTGGCATATCGAGGACTGCCCCTTTCTATGGGGCCGGTTTTGGAAGCTACCAGTTATATATATGTTACATTTTTTGGCGTGACGATTTTTAAAGAAAAGATGAATGCGAAGAAATGGCTGGCATTGGGATTGATTATTGGTGGAATTGTGATTAGCGCGGTGTGTGGGTAGAACAATTTACGACTGTGAACTTCCATAATAAAGTGCAACTCAAGTGAATCATACGGATAGAGTTGTATATTCCGCAAGAACAAAGTCCGGACAGGTGGCTCAGATTTTCCCGGAATAATCAAACATCCATTCCTGTTGCAGAATAAACTGTGAAAATTGGTAGAAGGATGACTGTGGGGTCATCCTTCTATGTTACGTTTACATATTTTGGTAGTAATGTAAGTGTAAGCTTAATAGAGATTCTGTTTCATTATTGTGCTTAATTTCATTTCATTGAACTGCGGGATGGCTTCTAGCGTCCCGTCAAACAGTGCCTCATAGATCTTTTTATCGGCTCTTAACTGGTATTTTTCCAGGGATTTGATAATGGTAGAGCCTTCTTCTGTTTTCAATAAAAAGCTGATTTCATCATTTCTGAAAATATCGTCTTTTAACAATCTGGATTCATGTGTGGTTATAATCAGCTGTGTATTTCTTTTTTTTGCCATTTCTAAAAATAAACCTATGATTTTTGTGGTCATGGCCGGGTGCAGGCAGCGATCGATCTCATCGATAACATAGATATTATCATTTGAGATCTGGAACAGGATTTCGATTAAATCCAGTAAACGGGCGGTTCCGTCGGATTCTTCGTTCAGGCGGAAATAGATGCCGTTTGTCTCATGGCTGAATTCGATGGTACGAATCGTGATAGTATCGTCCTGGTCAATTTCAAAGGTATAGAATTCTTTATATGCACGTGCGACGATGGAGGGATGTCTGTTTTGCCCTTCTTTTTTTATGCGGGCATTGTCCTTCTCAAGGTTTGAGATTATCTTACTATAGATATCTTCCGGTATCTTGTTTTTCACGATATCGGTAGGAACCTCGACAATTCGAAGATTGGTGATGCCGGTTCCTAACGCATTAAGTAATTCGGAGATTTCTTCCAGGTTTGAGTTTTTAAAGTAAGGGTATCCGGTTAAGACGCCTTCCGGAATACTGATATTTAGTTTTAGGGCAAACCATAGGAAGATATCATTCAGAATACGCAGTTCTTTGTAATCATGGAACATTTTTCCTTTTCCCATGTTTATGATGGTGAGGAAAAGCTGTTCGTGATCATCAATACTGTCTTCGCCATAGTTCTTTAATTTAGCAATCGCTTCTTTTCCCTTAAAGGATTCTCCGACATGGAATTCCTGTGTGTTGACATTTCGCAAAAACAAACATTTCTTAATACCGGAAGCGGTAAGCTCATAAAGCCATTCTTCTTCGATACATCCATTATTTAATACAGCTGAAAAACCATATATAAATCTTTTTTCATTACATATCAGTTCTAACTCGAATACAGATGGTTTCAGTCGGTTTTCTCCCTTCAGCCGGTAATACTTGTTTGAAAATCCTCTTGGGAAACCGTCTTCTACGGTATCTTTTACAAAGCGGATCGCATCGATCAGATTCGATTTTCCGGAGGCATTGGCTCCAAACAGCGCCTCGCATTTCACAACTTTTAAGCGGCGGTTGACGTATAGCCGGTCAGCGAATTTACGGGCCTTGCCCGCCTCCAGGGAAAGTTCTTGGTTTCCATCGAAAGATAGAAAGTTAGAAACAGAAAATCGTATAAGCATCTTGTGACCCTCTCTTTAGTATGATTTTATCAATAATACATTAAAAAGACGAAAAAGTCAATTTTTGAGATTGAAAAATGTGCAAATGTGCTATTGCCAAAAACGAGTAAAACGACAAAATCGTTTAAACTGAAAAAACTATTGCCTTTTGAATGTGAATGTGCTACAGTTTTTGATAAGAGATTAGCACTTGCATGCTTGGAGTGCTAGAATGACGACTTGATGTGCAACTGCGTTTGGTCCAGTACGTTTAGTAAGGACAATGCAGGAGCAATCTTTTGATGAAAAGGGGGACGTAAAATGGTAAAGGATACTTTCAGAACAGTAGCTGCAACACCAGGAAACAGTAATTGGGAAAAACTAACAGAACGAAGAGCGAGCTTATACTCTAGAGAGGACGATGTGCGGAGTCCGTTTGCGAGGGATTATACACGAATATTACATTCCTTGGCATATAGACGTTTGAAACACAAAACGCAGGTATTTTTTAATATTGACAATGACCATATTTGTACAAGAATGGAGCACGTTGCACATGTCGAATCAGTTAGTAATACGATTGCAAAGAGTTTAGGACTGAATGATGAGTTGACTAAGGCGATAGCTATGGGACATGATTTGGGACATGCTCCGTTTGGACATCAAGGAGAATTGGTTATTAGAGCGTTGAGTGAACAATTTTTGGGTGAGGACTTTTGGCATGAGAAAAATGGTTTGCGGTTTGTGGACAAGATTGAGTTGCTGGAAGATAATTATAAAAAGAGTAGAAATCTTAATTTGACGTATGCAGTTCGCGATGGAATCATATCACATTGCGGAGAGGTGGATGAAAATGGTTTAAAGCCTAGGCAGGAATTGTTTGATTTAAATGAATTCACAAAAGCAGGAGAATATCAGCCGGCAACGTGGGAAGGTTGTGTGGTAAAGTTATCGGATAAGATTGCATACATCGGAAGAGATATAGAAGATGCGATTAATTTGGGATTTCTCGATGAGAAGACAAAAAATGATTTGCTGAAAATGGCAAGGGCTAATGATGAGAATGTTTTAAATACAACAGTGATTATGCATAATTTAATCATTGATGTTTGCGAAAATAGTTCGCCAGAAAAAGGAATATGCTTGAGCCCTAAATTTTTAGATCAAATTAATATGATTAAAGATTTTAATTACACGCATATTTATGGGCATGAAAGGCTGATTCCGTTTAAAGAGTATTCGGAGTTGGTTATTAATCAAATTTTCACGGTTTTGAAGAGTACCTATGACGGAAAAAATTCGTGGAGTGAGATAGAAAAGAACAAGAACTATTATCCGCTTCTAATGGATTCTTTTGAGAAATGGTTGGCAAGTTATTGCTGCAAAGATATTATACCGGAGGGAGAGTTGAAGGATATTTCTTTGAATTGTGAGAATGAAAAAATATATGGTATATTGGGTGATGAGAAAACATATATTCGTGCAATATTAGATTATATTTCAGGTATGACGGATCGATTTGCTATAAAGGTATTTAATGAGTTATTAACCTATTAAATTGTTGAACAGCGTTTTTCAGGAGGTATCATATGCAGAGTACATTGATTCGTTTTACGGACAGCAAGTTTGCTGATTCTTATAGGACCGGAGATTTGTATCTGTCATCCATATCAAGTTTTTGGGATCTTACGAAGGGTAGACTGCCATATGATCCAGAACTTGTTAAGCTGCCGGAGGCGGAGATACGAAAAAGATTAAAGGAGAAAGGTGCAGCGGAAGGAAGACAGGATTTTTCGGAAGGTGTTATGGCACAGATACCCAGAGATAAAATTTCTCAAGTATTTGGTGATATGAGAGATCATGTTATACATGATGTGCGTTTCAGATTATCGGCATATAAATATTGCAATATCCTTTGTTTTTTTAGGATTGATGTGGAGGATAGTTTAACCGGTTTGCTGGATGAGGAGAATGTAAGCTATCTTGCGAAAGACATGGGAATTATGATTACACCGGAAGAATTGACTTCCAATGCAGAGCTGGGGCGGGAGCTGGCTGATAGGGTGAGCTTTAAAAATGCTGCGTTGTCACCGCATCTGACGCATACGGTGCAGCTTCCATCCGTTTCTATGAATGACTTTGGTGATACGGTTATAGTGATTAAGAATGAGGCGGAATTTCGAGGAAGAATCATAGCTGCTGTGAAGCAGTTGGGCGATCATTGTATCATGGGAGATATTCGTTATCATGAGTTGGAGGATAGAGTGGATCCATCTACATTAGGTAAGCATTGTGTTTCATTGGTATCATCCGGATGCGGTGATAATAAAGAATTAAGTAAAAATTGGCTTTCGGAGAATGGAACATTCGATGTTTCTATGCTTGATGGAATAGAGGATATTTATTGGAGAGGCTGTCTTGATAAATATGACCGATTTGCAAAGCAAAAGGAATGGAGAGTCTGCTGGCTGCCTTCAGAATTGAATTATGAAGCGAAAATACTTCATGTGGGATCACTGGAGGATATCATAGACATAGTACCGACAAAAGATATCAGAAGGTATTTACTTAAAAAGTATTCCGGATATGTTCCGGGAATAATAACAAATAATAGAAGAACCATAGCTGGGACGGAAAGCTACGGGGCATTTAAAGGGCGTATGAGGGATATAGATGGTACAGGGGAATTTGTGGTGGAAATCGGATAGAAAAAACATCGAGACAACCTTGAAAGTTTTTTGGTAAAGAACCGAACGGAGACGATAGAAGTGAGTATATTTGATATATAAAGGCGATGGCAGGAATAACAACAGATACAAGAGGATCCCGAATAACAAGGGATCCTTTTTTAAAACCAAATGATTGGTTCGTTTTAAGTTCGCCTCATAGAGTGCAATGGAGTATTAATAAGGTATTGTGTTCAAATTGAGAGTTCGTTTTGGGGAATGCTTAAAGCTGACGGGATATTCTTGTTTAAATTGTCGTTGTATGTTATAAATAAATCACAAGTATAACAACACGTGACAAGGAGAAAACCAACATGTACGATTATTTAATAGTAGGCGCCGGTCTCTACGGCGCCGTATTTGCCCATGAGGCGAAGAAAGCGGGCAAGGAGGTTCTGGTGATTGACCGCCGCCCGAATATTGCAGGAAATGTGTATACAGAGCCGATGGAGGGCATTCAGGTCCACAAGTATGGCGCGCATATTTTCCATACGAATAATAAGGAAGTCTGGAATTATGTAAACCAGTTCGCGGAGTTTAACCGTTTTACAAACTCCCCGGTGGCGAATTACCACGGCGAGCTGTATTCCTTGCCGTTTAATATGTACACCTTCAATAAGATGTGGGGTGTCGTGACTCCGCAGGAGGCAGCGGCGAAGATCGAGGAACAGCGCAAGGCAGCAGGCATCACCGAGCCGAAGAACCTGGAAGAGCAGGCGATCAGCCTGGTTGGCACGGATATTTATGAGAAGCTGATCAAGGGCTATACACAGAAGCAGTGGGGAAGAGAGTGCAAGGATCTTCCATCCTTCATCATCAAGCGTCTTCCGGTTCGTCTGACCTTTGACAACAACTATTTCAACGCCCTGTATCAGGGAATCCCGGTTGGCGGCTATACGAAGATGGTTGCCAATATGCTGGACGGCATCGAGGTTCGCCTGGAGGAGGATTATTTTAAGAATAAGGCGCAGTGGGATGCGATGGCGGAGAAGGTGGTTTACACCGGCGCGATCGATGCGTATTTTGAGTATTCGCTGGGTGTTCTGGAGTATCGTTCTGTGCGCTTTGATACCGAAGTGCTGGATATCCCGAATTTCCAGGGTAATGCGGCAGTGAACTATACGGATGCGGAGACTCCGTGGACGCGTATTATCGAGCATAAATGGTTTGAGTTTGGCAAGGATGCCGATGGCAATGATCTGCCGAAGACGGTCATCAGCCGCGAGTACAGTTCTGAGTGGAAGTTAGGCGATGAGCCGTATTATCCGGTCAATGACGCGAAGAATGGTGCGCTGTATGAGAAGTACAAGGAGCTGGCCAAGAAGGAAGAGAAGGTAATTTTTGGCGGTCGTCTGGGCGAGTATAAGTATTATGATATGGATGCGGTGATTGCTTCGGCGTTGGAGCTGGTGAAGAAGGAGCTGTAGGAGAATTTTTGATTTTTATCCGGATCGGCGGATGGTTTCGGAATCATGAAATGGATGGGAAGCTATCTGCTGATTCAGATAAAATGGTGAAATGAAAATTGCAAATTTTTAAATTGCTAAAAATTGCAATTTCGCTTGAATCTTACGGATTATAATGTTATATTATATATAAAGGATGCCACCGATAGACGGTTTGGTTCCCTAGTGATTAAGACAAGAAAATAGCCGCAATCGTGTCAGGATGGGCGGCTATTTTTTTGCGCTTTTTTCTACATCTTTGCCAAGTGAATATCCGGCTTTGAAGCAAGTTGCGCCGAAACTCAAAATCGCTAGTACAATTCCAATGATTTCCATATGGCATCCCTCCTCTCAGGTAGATTCCCTTGCAGGTATCTATGTAATCAGAGGGTACGCAGCCCTCTGAAAGAGGACCAAGCCGCCTACCGTGTTATGGTGGCATCCATAGATTGATTGTATCACATTTCTTTTAAATTCGAAAGTTTTTTGCACTGTTTAAATAAAAAAATGCACATATTATTTTTGCGTGGGCATCAATTTCTCCAAATCCTCCATCATTCTCCCCAAATCCCGTTCCACCACCTCATACACCAGCACATCCGGCTTATTTTCGTTCAAAAATTCCGGCTCAAATACCTGCCAATGGTAAAAATCGGTATACGCAAAGTATTTCGGCAGTCCTGCCAGCAGGGCGGTTCCGAAGGAGTCGCGGTAGATCGTGATGCGTCGCGGGTCGGGCGCCTGGTCTGCTGAGATGTGGGCGATGTTGCCATCGTCGGAGGCACTGTCGTAGTGGATGGTTACATTGTTTCGGTACCCGGATATATCTGCTTTGGTATCGTCGCACATGGATTCTGGCATGTGGAACAGGTTCGCCAGATCGCCCGGATCGCGCGGCTCATAGGTGACAGTGACGTTTTCGATCGGTGTGGAGGTGCCGCCAGCGGCATCGATGATCTGCCCGGAGACGAGAAATCCGGCAGCATCGTTCCAGTGGGTGTCGGTTTTGAAATACCACTGGTAATCCCGGCGGTTTTTGAGTTCCGGGTATGGATTGACAATTGGAACGTTCGTGTGCGTCTGCAGGTAATCGAGAAGTTCACTGCGGCGGGTAGGTCCGTCCGGTGCGGTGAAGCCATCCGGGAGGAATTCGCTGTATACGCCTTCTTTATTGGGAGCACACAGGAAGATGAATTCGGTGCCTTTTTCTTTCCAGGCATCATGGATGGTCTGGAGTTTGTCTGCCAGCATCTGGAGTTCCCCGGCGGAAAAACGGTTGGTGCCGAGGAAGTCCTCGACAGAGCTTCCGAGCGTGTAAAAGTACCAGCCATCTTTTCCGGTGATGACGTCCTGCGAGTCTCCGAACTGGAATAAGGAGAGGTTTAAGCGGGCGTTCAGGCTTAAGAAGCGGTTGCGGAACGCCGCATGGTCGTTGATCCAGTCCTCAACACCGGATGGAAAGGTATCGATGGTTTCCAGCGACAGAGTTGGAAATGCCGCCAGACTGCGGTTTTCGCCGGTGCCCTCATCGGCTGTGGTTTTCAGGATAGGAAACAGCAGGTTGGGGGAGAGGATGCAGGCGAAGAAGACTGCGATCATGATAGGAGTGCGTTTCATAGGATAAAGTCCTCAATTCATAAATTTTTATTCATTTCTTGAATTTTCCGTAGTGTTTATGGTTTCATTGATAGCATTTTCGGAAGATTCGCCGTTTACCTCTTTTTGAATAGTAGCTTCTTCCGGTATATTTGTTTTTTTCAGTTCATCGTCCTTTTTCGGCTTTTCAGCCGCTTCGGAAGCATCGGTTTCTTCTATTATTTCTGCGTCCTCCACCGCCTTCTCCGTCGTTTTCTCCACCAAATCAAACGTTACCTGCGCCTTAAACAGATCCCCATCGATATACAAACTAAACTGCCCGTTCTGCAGTTCCGTCAGATCTTTGGCGATCGATAGTCCCAGTCCGCTTCCCTCGGTGGTGCGGGCGACGTCGCCGCGCACGAAACGCTCGGTCAGCTCGTCAGCACGGATGTTGAGCGGATTGGCAGATATATTTTTGATGGTGAAGACTGCCTGACCAGCAGTACCGGTTTCTGGATTTCCGGGAACGCGGGCGAGGTCTACGTAGACGCGGCTGCCTTCCATTGCATATTTGCAGACATTGTTGTACAGGTTTTCAAGCACGCGCCACAGGCGGCGTCCATCGGCGCGGATCATCAGCGGTTCCCGCGGGGCATTGATGATGAGCTGCAGATGTCTGGCCTCCAGTTTTTCTTCAAATTCGCCGTTGGTCTGAAATGCCATCTGGACGAGGTCAATGTCGGTAAATTCGAGCTTCACATTGCCGGAGCTTGCCTTGGATGCCTCGACGAGGTCTTCAATCAGTGTTTTGAGACGCTGTGATTTCTGGTCGAGCACATCGAGATAGGCATTGATCCGCGCATCTTCAATATGTTCCCGTTTCATTAGGTTTACATAATTTATAATCGAGGTCAGCGGCGTTTTGATGTCGTGTGAAACGTTGGTAATCAGGTTGGTTTTGAGGCGTTCGCTCTTCATTTTCTCCTGAAGCGCGGTTTCAAGACCGGAACTGATGTTGTTGAGTCCCTCTGCCAGCGTGAGCTCCGGTCCGTCAAATTCATCGAGGTTGAGCTGGTAGCTGGTTTCTCCGGTGGATAGCTGCTGGACGGCGTCGCGGATGGATTCCTGTTCGATTGCCTGCCGGAACAATATGTAAAAGATCCACAGGTTAAACAGCAGAAATACCAGCACAGTCAGACCTGTCAGCAGGTAAACAACGTATAAACTTGCATACACGCGGTCCCAGAAATACCAGGCAAGGCTGATAAGCGCTGTGTTGATTGCAAGATAGAGAACAAATCCGATGCCGAGACGGCTGCGGAAGTTCTGGCGTGTTTTGAGGATCGCCATTTTTTTCTGGAACCGGCAGATCAGGCTGGAGGTCCACAGGGTACCGGCGCGGTAGCGGCGCAGGAGGCTGAAAAAGAGCAGCAGTCCGCCCAGATACAGGACCAGCGCCTGCAGGCTGTGATCGGAGAAGTACCAATACTGCGATGGAATGACCAGATGCAGGATGCGGACAAGAATCAGGTCGCTCACAACCAGGGCGATCGCGGTCATGGCGGCAAAAAAAACGATGCCGGTCTCGGTGCCGCTCTTGTCGAAGCCGTGCAGTGTCACGTCGAAGCTGCGGTAACTCTGGTAGCCGGACACCCGGAACAGAAACAGGAAGCTCAAAAGCAGTCCGATCGTTGCGAAGATCGTCAGTGCAAATCCGGTCAGATACAGGTGCTGCCGGTGCAGGTATGCGGTATGCGCCCGTGCGTAAAGGTCAGTGGCTGGATAATTTGTATCGATTCCGACCAGCAGATAATAGTCGCTGCCGGTGTACGGGTTATTGGATGCCAGTGCGGAAATGCTGCTGAGCGGGATCGCTTTCATGTTGGTATCGTAGAAAACGGAATTGCCCGGCAGATACGCGTAGCGCCCGTATTCCTTGACATTTTCCAGCGTCAGGGAATCGGTGTTTGTAAACTGGGTTGTTTCGTTCTGATCCGAATCCGGCTCCGTGTACTGGATTTTAAAATGCAGGTTGGACGGATTGGCGACGAAACGGTTATACACTGTGTAATAACGATGCAGTGTGTCCATGATCTCGACCGCTGCGTCCTCCAATGTGCTGCGCTTCCGGCTGGCAGAACGGTAGCTGTAGATCCGCTGCGGCTCCTGAACCGACCATTCGACGTAGCCTTCGCGGCTCTTGACGCCGTCTTTCGGTTCGGAAAGCTTCTGGCAGTTAAAGTCGTCGTCGAGCTGGTACCCCATGGATTCCAGATAGGAAATCAGGGAGGACAGGGAGAAATTTTCGGTCTCGCTTGGTCCAAAGGTCATTTTGAGCATCCGGCGCGAGAGGTCAATCGAGCTGTCGGCGCCGAAGACGTCCTGATAGTCCATATATAGGAAGATATCGTTCAGATCGCTATTAAATTGTGTGTTAAATTCCGCGGTGTCCTCATAAGGAACCGAGCCAATGCCGGTCAGCCCCAGACCGAAATTTCCGTGAATATACATGAGGCAGATACCAGTCAGCCCCAGAATCAGGAAAAACAGATGCGCGAGGCTGGCGATCCATTTCTGGATCTGCATCGGAATATGTGAGAGTTTTGTCATAAATTTTGCAACTCCTAACTTCTGTTAGATGGATGATTCACATTTTTACTGCTTCTCAATTTTATATCCAACACCCCAGACAACCTTCAGATAGCGCGGCTCTCTCGGGTTAATTTCGATCTTTTCGCGGATATGGCGGATATGAACCGCAACTGTATTGTCCGCGCCGATCGCCTCCTCATTCCAGATCGCCTCATAGATCTGGTCGATGGAGAAGACTTTTCCGGCGTTTTTAACGAGCAGAAGCAGGATGTTGTACTCGATCGGTGTCAGCTTGATGAGTTCGCCGTCCACGGTTACTTCCTTATTTTCATCGTTGATCTGCAGGCCGCCGCATTTGAATACGTGGTTGCCCATCTGATTGTTCATATTTCCCAGCTGCGTGTAGCGGCGGAGCTGCGATTTCACGCGGGCGACCAGTTCCAGCGGGTTGAATGGCTTCGTGATATAATCATCCGCCCCGATATTTAAGCCCAGAATCTTGTCCGCATCCTCAGACTTCGCGGAAAGAATAATGATCGGGATGCTGCTGGTCTCACGCACCTTCAGCGTCGTCCGGATTCCATCTAACCCCGGCATCATAACGTCCAGAATCATCAAATTCACGGTGTGCGTTTTCAAAAGCTCCAGCGCCTCTGCGCCGTCATACGCCTTGATAACCTCAAATCCCTCACCGGTTAAGTATATGTCAATCGCTTCTACGATCTGTTTATCATCGTCACATACAAGAATACTCTGCATAGCAACTCCTCCTTTTAATAGGGTAATATGTAGATAATATAGTATACAAATTTCTGTATAGATACAATAAAGATACCTATGTCCTATAATTATACAACGAAAAAGAAAACCATGGAATCTTATTTTTGCGTATTTCAGGAGAAGATTGGGGGCGGCTCTTCTCCGTCCGGGTTGCGTCTTCTCACCAGAATCCTGCCGTTCATTTACAAGTTACCCTTGACAAACCCCACATTCTCCGCTACACTCTAAATTAATTTGAATATCAAACCATTTGAAATTAAAACTATCTTTTATAGAAGAAGCGGAGTTAAACGAGAAAATGACAGCTAGAATCATTGGAATTGGCGCGTATGCGCCGGAGCAGGTTGTGACGAATCAGGATTTGACGAAATTTCTTGATACAAATGATGCCTGGATCCGGGAACGGACGGGTATTGGAGCCAGACATGTCTCGACGAGCGAGGGAACCTCGGCGTTGGCGACAGAGGCGGCGAAGCGCGCGATCGCGGCCGCGGGCATTTCTCCGGAGGAGATTGAGATCGTGATCGTGGCGACTTCTTCCCCGGATCGGGCGTTCCCGAGTGCGGCGGCGGATGTACAGGGAGCCATCGGGGCGAAACATGCGGTGGCGTTTGACATCACGGCGGCATGTTCCGGATTTATTTACGCCTTACATATTGTGCAGGGATTTATTCAGGCGGGCATCTACAAGACAGCGCTGATCATCGGTGCGGAGACACTGAGCAAGGTGTTAGACTGGACGGACCGCAGTTCCTGCATCCTGTTTGGCGATGGAGCGGGCGCGGCGGTTGTCCGGGCGGACGAGACGGGTGTGGTGAAGACGCTGGTCGGCAGCGACGGAACGAAGAACGACGTTCTGTACTGCCAGGCAAGAAGTCTTGAAAACTGCCTGACGGGAGGCAAGCCGGAGCTTGGTTTTATGCAGATGGACGGTCAGGAAGTGTTCAAGTTTGCGGTTAAGAAGGTACCGGAGATTGTGAATGCGATTCTGGAGGAGACCGGAACGGACCGCGAGGCGGTACAGCATTATCTGCTGCATCAGGCGAATATCCGGATTCTGGAAGCGGCGTCGCGCCGTCTGAAGGTTCCGATGGACAAGATTCCGGTCAATATCGAGCGCTACGGCAATACGTCGGCGGCTTCGATTCCGATTCTCCTGGATGAAATGCACCGGGACGGACGCTTAAAACGCGGCGATACGCTGGTGATGGCAGGTTTTGGCGCGGGTCTTACCTGGGGCGCGGCATTGATGACCTGGTAGGTGCCTGGAGAGGCAAAAAAATATATAGCAAAACTAATGTACATTATTCCATTTTTTGATAAAATATAAGAACAGTGATTGCATTTTTGCGGTCACAAAAAGAAAATTCATTTAAAAAGGAGATTGAAACGATGTTAGAGAAAATGAAAGAAATTATTGCAGAGCAGCTGAGCGTAGACGCAGATTCCATTACCGAGGCTTCCTCTTTCAAGGATGATCTGGGTGCTGATTCTCTGGATCTGTTTGAGCTGGTTATGGCTCTGGAGGACGAGTACTCCGTAGAGATCCCGGCTGAGGATCTGCAGAACCTGGCAACTGTAGGCGATGTTATGAACTACTTAAAAGAAAAAGGTGTAGAGGCATAATGAAAACAAAGATCACAGAAATGTTGGGGATTGAATACCCGATTATTCAGGGCGGCATGGCATGGGTGGCAGAACATCATCTGGCAGCAGCCGTTTCTGAAGCTGGCGGTCTGGGCTTAATTGGCGGCGCCAATGCACCAGGTGAGGTTGTCCGCGAGGAGATCCGCAAGGCGAGAGAGCTGACAAAGAAGCCGTTTGGTGTCAATGTCATGCTGATGAGCCCGTATGCGGATGACGTGGCAAAGGTAGTTGTGGAAGAAGGCATCAAGGTCGTAACGACCGGCGCCGGTATTCCAGGCAAATACATGGGCATGTGGAAGGAAGCTGGCATTAAGGTAATTCCGGTTGTCGCTTCGGTTGCACAGGCACGTCTGATGGAGAAGAGCGGCGCAGATGCAGTCGTTGCAGAAGGCATGGAGTCCGGCGGACACATCGGCGAGGCGACGACGATGACACTTGTTCCGCAGGTGGTTGATGCGGTTTCGATTCCGGTGATTGCAGCTGGAGGTATCGCAGATGGACGCGGCATTGCGGCGGCATTTATGCTGGGCGCAGAGGCGGTCCAGATGGGAACCCGCTTCGTCGTATCGAAGGAATCTATCGTAAGCCAGGCTTACAAGGACAGAGTCATCAAGGCGAAAGACATTGATTCGACCGTAACCGGTATGAGTCACGGACATCCGATCCGCTGTCTTAGAAATAAGATGACGAGAGAGTATCTGAAGCTGGAAAAAGAGGGACGCCCGTTCGAGGAACTGGAGTATTTAACCCTTGGAACGCTTCGGAAGGCAGTCATGGAAGGTGACGTGGACAACGGAACCGTGATGGCTGGACAGATTGCAGGTATGGTGAAGAAAGAGCAGACCTGCAAGGAAATGATTGAAGAAATGATGGCCCAGGCGGAGGCGCTTTTGGGCAGAAAGTAGAGAGTGAGTGTAACGCTATGAGCAAAATTGCATTTATTTTTCCGGGTCAGGGCGCACAGACCACTGGCATGGGACAGGATTTTTATCAGGAAACGGAAACGGGACGCGAGATGTTTGAGAAAGCAAGCGAGATCCTTGGGCTTTCAATGACCGATCTTTGCTTTGATCCGGCGCAGACGGACCGTCTGAATATCACGGAGTATACGCAGCCGGCGATGGTAACCGCCAGCCTTGCGATGATGCGTGTATTCATGGAACGTACCGGAATCCGCCCGGATGTGGCTGCGGGTCTGAGCCTGGGAGAGTATCCTGCAATGGCGGCTGCAGGCGTTATGTCTGACGAAGATGCCATCCGTACCGTGCGGCAGAGAGGTATCCTGATGCAGGGCGAAGTCCCGGTTGGTCAGGGCGCCATGTCTGCCGTACTGGCGATGGATGCAGAGAAGATCGAAGAGGTGATCGCGCCGATCGAGGGCGTGCAGATTGCCAACTATAACTGCCCGGGACAGATTGTTATCTCTGGTAAGACAGAGGCGGTTGCCGAGGCAGGAGAGAAATTGAAGGAAGCGGGCGCAAAACGCGTTCTTCCGTTAAAGGTAAGCGGACCGTTCCATTCCAAGATGTTAGTGGGAGCTGGCGAGAAGCTTGGAAAGGTACTCGATACCGTTGAGATTCATACACCGGAGATTCCGTATATCGCGAATGTGACGGCAGATTATGTGACCGATGCAGCCGATGTAAAGCCGCTTCTGATGAAGCAGGTTTCTTCCTCCGTCCGCTGGGAGCAGACGATCCGGAAGATGTTAGCAGACGGTGTGGACACATTTATTGAGATCGGACCGGGTAAGACCCTGACTGGTTTCATGCGTAAAATCGACAAAAACGCGAAGGCGTTCAATATAGAGAAACTGGAAGATATCGACAAAGTAAAGGAGGCGCTTGGATGTTAAATGGAAAAGTAGCAGTTGTGACAGGTGCCAGCCGCGGCATTGGCCGTCAGATCGCTATTTCGATGGCGAAAGAGGGCGCTGTGGTGATTGTCAATTATAATGGCTCTGCGGCAAAAGCAGAGGATGTCGTAAAGGAAATTACCGAGGCGGGCGGACAGGCGGAAGCCGTTCAGTGCAATGTTTCGGATTACAGCGCGGCGGAGGTGTTCTTAAAGGACATTATCAGCCGCTATAAGAGAATTGATATTTTAGTCAACAACGCGGGCATTACCCGTGACAATCTTCTGATGAAGATGAGTGAGGAAGAGTTTGACGCCGTCATCGATACGAACTTAAAGGGCGCATTTAACTGCATTAAGCACGTATCCCGCCAGATGTTAAAGCAGAAGGGCGGACGCATCATCAATATTTCCTCTGTTTCCGGCGTGATGGGAAATGCGGGACAGGCAAATTACTGTGCGTCCAAGGCGGGCGTGATCGGACTGACCAAATCCGTGGCAAGGGAGATTGGAAGCCGTGGTATCACGGTCAACGCGATTGCACCGGGATTTATTGATACGGAAATGACCGCCGTTCTTCCGGACGATGTGAAGAAGGCGATGGGCGAGCAGATTCCGTTAAAACGTTTCGGTACGACCGAGGATGTAGCGCAGGCAGCCGTATTTCTGGCTTCTGACCGCGCAGCTTACATCACAGGACAGGTTCTGTGCGTGGACGGCGGAATGGCGATGTAGGGAAAAGGTGCTTTACAGATAGGCACTTTTGGAACCGAAAGTGGCGTACGATAACGTAGTGGCAGCAGATTTTGCCGATTTGGAATGCGAAGCATCGGCAAAATCGTGTCGCAGTTTGCACAACATGTGAACTGTGACGATAGAAAGGCAGGTTTTTAGATGGGAAATAAGACACGTGTAGTAGTAACTGGTCTGGGAGCGATCACTCCGGTTGGAAATGACGTAGCAAGCTTCTGGCAGGGATTAAAGGATAAAAAAGTCGGTATCGCGCCGATCACATATTTTGATACAACCGATTATAAGGCAAAGCTGGCAGGCGAGGTGAAGGATTTTGATCCGAAGAAATACATGGATCCGAAGGCAGCGAGACGTATGGAGCCGTTTTCCCAGTATGCGGTAGCGGCAGCCGGTGAGGCGATCGCACAGGCGGGTCTGGATATGGAAAAAGAGGATCCGTTCCGCGTGGGAACCAGCATCGGTTCCGGTATCGGAAGCTTACAGGCGATGGAACGTGAGCACAAAAAAATGCTGGAAAAAGGACCGAACCGCGTGAACCCGCTGCTCGTTCCGATGATGATCAGCAACATGGCAGTCGGCAATGTGGCAATGCATTATGGTTTAAAGGGCAAATCCATCAACGTGGTAACTGCCTGTGCGACCGGTACGAACTCTATCGGTGAGGCGTTCCGCTCGATCCAGTACGGCGAGGCAGACGTGATGGTAGCCGGTGGTACTGAGTCTGCGATCACACCGCTCGGTATGGCAGGTTTCGCGGCTCTGACGGCTCTTTCTACCAATGATGACCCGGAGACGGCATCCCGTCCGTTTGATAAGGACCGCGATGGTTTTGTCATGGGCGAGGGCGCTGGTATCGTAGTTCTGGAGTCCTTAGAGCACGCGCAGAAGCGCGGCGCAAAGATTCTGGCAGAGGTAGTCGGCTACGGCGGAAGCAACGATGCATTCCACATCACTTCCCCGGCAGAGGATGGAAGCGGCGCAGCGTATGCGATGGAGATGGCGCTCAAGGATGCAGGTATCGCACCGGAGAAGATTGATTACATCAATGCGCATGGAACCAGTACACACCATAACGATCTCTTCGAGACGATGGCAGTGAAAAAAGCGCTGGGCGACCACGCTTATAAGGTAAAAATCAACTCCACTAAGTCGATGATTGGACATCTTTTAGGTGCAGCGGGCGGTGTTGAGTTTATCGCTTGCGTGAAATCCATTGAGGATGGATTTGTACACGCAACCGCAGGTTTAAAAGAGGCAGGCGAGGGCTGCGATCTGGATTACACGATGGGCGAGGGTGTTCCGATGGATATCCACTATGCTCTGACCAACTCCCTGGGATTTGGTGGTGTCAATGCCAGCCTGGTAATCAAGAAATTTGAGGACTAAATTGGGAAAGCAAAAGAGGTAACTGAAATTATGATGGGAATTAAAGAGATCCAGGAGATCATCCCGCACCGTCATCCGTTTCTTTTGATCGACTGTATCGAGGAAGTGACACCGGGCGAGGGCGCGGTTGGATATAAAAATGTAACATACAACGAGCCGTGGTTTGCAGGTCATTTTCCGCAGGAGCCGGTCATGCCGGGCGTCCTGATCGTGGAGGCGCTGGCGCAGGTCGGCGCGGTTGCGATTTTAAGTGAAGAAGGAAATAAGGGCAGGACGGCATATTTCGGGGCAATCAACAACGCAAAATTCAAGAAAAAGGTAGTTCCGGGCGACAAGTTAAAGCTGGAGTGCCATATCATCAAGAGAAAAGGACCGGTCGGCATCGGAAGTGCGACGGCAACCGTCGATGGCAAGCTGGCTGTTTCCGCAGAGCTGACGTTTATGATTGGCTAATAAGTGAGGTTGAATAAGAGATGTTTAAAAATCTGTTTAAGAAATCGTATACTTCGATCAATACAAACGACCACGGTTCTGCCGGCGTAAGCCGTGCGGAGAGTGCGAAAGCAGATAAAAGGGCGGCAGAGGCAGCACAGGAAAAACCGGAGAAGATTCCGAGCCGTCCGACGGCGATGACGCCGGAAAGTCTGCGTTCTTTATGGCGTAAGTGTAATAAATGTGAGAAACCGATTCTGGTGCAGGATGTCAAGGACAACCTGTATGTGTGTCCGCGCTGCGGCGGATATTTCCGGATGCATGCGTACCGCCGGATTGAGATGCTGATCGATGAAGGTACCTTTGAAGAGTGGGATAAGGAGATGTCTGTGGTCAATCCGCTTGCATTTCCGGGCTATGAGGGCAAGGTTGAGGCAGCCAGAGAGAAAACCGAGTTAAATGAGGCGGTTGTCACTGGTAAAGGAAAGATTCACGGTTATGAGACTGTGATCGCGGTCTGCGACTCCCGTTTCCTGATGAGCAGCATGGGTCACAACATGGGAGAGAAGATTGCCCGTGCGGTAGAGCGTGCGACCGAGGAACGGCTTCCGGTTATCATCTACGCGGCTTCCGGCGGCGCGAGAATGCAGGAGGGCATGATCTCCCTGATGCAGATGGCGAAAACTTCCGCAGCCTTAAAACGTCATTCCGAGGCGGGACTTCTCTACATAAGCTTTATGACGGATCCGACCACCGGCGGCGTAACGGCAAGCTTTGCGTCCTTGGGCGATATCATCCTGGCAGAGCCGGGAGCGCTGATTGGATTTGCGGGTCCGCGTGTCATCGAGCAGACGATCGGCCAGAAGCTCCCGGAGGGCTTCCAGAGAGCCGAGTTCCAGCTGACACACGGTTTTGTGGATCAGATCGTGGAAAGAAAAGATCAGAAGCGTGTTCTGGGACAGATTTTGAAGCTTCACAGCCAGGAGCATGGCTGGGAGAAATGGAACGACGAGGCGGAGAACCACACAGAAGCGGCATCTGCATCCAAGGCAGAAAAAGTAGCCTCTGTGGAGGAAGGCAAGTTAAAGAGCCGGAAAGCACCGTTCTCCGGTATCATGCGCCAGAAGACATTAAATAAGATCGCAGGCCGAGAGAGAGATGCCTGGGAGGCAGTACGCCAGTCCCGTAGCGCCGGACGTCTGAACGCCAGCGATTATATCCGGATCCTGTTTGACGATTTTACCGAGTTCCACGGCGACCGGTATTATGGCGATGATATGGCGGTCATCGGCGGTGTGGCATCCTTCTATGGAATGCCGGTCACGGTCATTGGACAGGAGAGAGGTAAATCCCCGAAAGACAGCATGAAGCACAACTTCGGCATGCCGTCTCCGGAAGGATACAGAAAGGCGCTCCGTCTGATGAAACAGGCGGCGAAATTTAACCGTCCGATCATCTGTTTTGTCGATACGCCAGGTGCATTCCCGGGTATGGAGGCAGAGGAGAGAGGCCAGGGCGAGGCGATTGCCCGCAACCTCTTTGAAATGTCGGATATGAAGGTGCCGATTCTGGCGATTATCACCGGTCAGGGCGGCAGCGGCGGCGCACTGGCGCTGGCGGTTTCCAACGAGGTATGGATGATGGAGAATGCGACCTACTCGATCCTTTCTCCGGAGGGCTTTGCTTCGATTCTGTGGAAAGATGCCAAGAGAGCCAGCGAGGCGGCGAAGGTCATGAAGATGACGGCAGAGGATCTGTATGAGCTTGGCATGATCGAGCGTATTATCTGCGAGGATGAGCCGGCAACCGATGACAACATCGAGGAGATCGGACGCATCATCGACCGCCATATGCGCGAGTTCTTCCAGTCCTGCGCGGAAAAGACACCGGATGAGATCGCGGAGCAGCGGTATGAACGTTTTAGAAAAATCTAAAAAATAGATATTGAAAGGGGGTTGCCGCGCGGCGGTCCCCTTTGTGAATATAGGAGATCGTATGAGTACAATTTTATCACAGTTAAAACCGCTGAAAATTGGTGATCTGACGGCGAAGCTTCCGATCATCCAGGGCGGTATGGGGGTTGGCATCAGCCTGTCCTCGCTGGCAGGAGCCGTGGCGGGGGCCGGCGGCATCGGCATTATTTCCACTGCCCAGATCGGTTTCCGGGAGCCGGATTTTGCCGAGCATCCGCAGGAGGCAAACCTACGCGCGATCGGTTCAGAGTTGCAGAAGGCGCGCGCGATCGCGAAGGGCGGCATCGTGGGCTTTAATATCATGGTGGCGACGAAAAACTATGCGGAGTACGTTAAAACGGCGGTCAAGGCGGGCGCTGACCTGATCATATCGGGCGCAGGACTTCCTGTTTCCCTGCCGGAGTATGTGAAAGGGACGGCGACGAAGATTGCGCCGATCGTTTCCTCCGTTAAGGCGGCGACGGTCATCTGCCGGATGTGGGACCGCAAGTACCAGACCGCACCGGATCTGGTGGTCGTTGAGGGACCGCTGGCGGGCGGACATCTGGGATTTGACCGTGAGAAGCTGACCGAGCTGGAGGTAGACACGCCGCACGCAGCCGAGACATTCCATCAGGCGGAATATGACGAGGAAGTGCGGGGAATTATCGCGCTGGTTAAAAAATACGCGCAGAAATATGGCAAATCGATTCCGGTTGTGACGGCTGGCGGCATCTATGACCATGCGGATGTGATGCACCAGATGGAGCTTGGCGCGGACGGCGTGCAGGTGGCAACCCGTTTTGTGACAACCGAGGAATGCGATGCACCGATGGCATATAAGCAGGCATATCTGGATGCGAAGGAAGAGGACATCGTGATTGTCAAAAGTCCGGTCGGCATGCCGGGACGTGCGATCAAGAATGCGTTCTTAAAAGAACTGGAAAAAGGAAGACAGGCAGTGACACACTGTTACCAGTGTCTGGAACACTGTGATCCGGCGAAGATCCCGTACTGCATCACACAGGCACTTGTCAATGCCGCCCGCGGTGATGAGGATCATGCTCTGATTTTCTGCGGCGGAAACGCGTGGAGAGCAGAGAAAATCGAGACGGTTGAGGGCGTGATGCGGGCGCTGTGCGAAGGGTAGGATAGATTTTGGCAGGGTTCAGGGATGAGCCAAGATGAAATTTGCAAATAGTTCAGTGAAAAATGCAAAAATATAAAGAGAGGGCTTGCAAAATGCAGCCCTCTTTTGTGTATCCAATCATCCCCTAAAACGATTCAAACAAGCATAAATTTCCTGCACGCGCGGCATTGCCAGTCTCATGGCGGCATATGAAGCATCGCTGAACACAGAGAGCCCGTCTGCTTCATAGGCTTTTAAGAGTGTGGCAACCGTTTCCTGTACGGTGCAGCGCTCCAGAAGGCCTTTTTCCAGGCAGTAGCGCACCATCTGGGCGAGTGCGGCGGTCTGCTCGCTGTCGGCAAGCTGTTCGACGAAGCGCAGATCGACCGGCTCTTTGGCAACCTGGAAAGAGTGTTTGTCGTGGACACGGACTTTGATACGCGTGTTCCGGTCGGAATTTCGGTCAGCTTCGCGGCGTCCTCCGCGACCGCGTTCAAAGCGTCCTGCATCGGAGGCGCTGCCGCCGCGATTGCCAAACCGTCCAGAACGACCGCTGTTTTCGCCCTTTTCCTGAGATTCACCTCCAGCTTCTGCGCGGCTGTCGCCAAAATTCAGCGCCATCGCGCCCACAGCCCGTCCTGTTCCGCCAGCCGCCAGCTTCCGTCCAGCCGTCGGGAGCTTGAACCCAGGCGCCTGGATGGCGGGTTTGGAAGCCTCCTGTTCGCAGGCATTTTTTACCATCTCCGTGATATCAAACGGGCGGTATGCATCCATCTGGATAATAGTGTCTGCGATGAAGAAGTAGGCGCCGGAGCTTCCGGCTACGAGGACGGTGGAGATGCCTGCCTGCTTGTAGAGATCGCGGGCGCGTTCGATGAACGGGGTGATCGGCTCTTTATCGCGGCTGACGATGCGCTGCATCAGGTCGTCCCGCAGCATGAAGTTGGTAGCGGAGGTGTCCTCATCGATCAGGAAAGCGCGGGTTCCCGCTTCAATGCTTTCGATCACGGCTGCCGCCTGGGAGGTACTGCCGCTGGCATCGGCGGTGGAAAAGCAGGTGGTGTCTTTTTTGTTCGGCAGATCCCGGATAAAGAGGGAAATATCAACGTGGTTGATGCTGCGTCCATCCTCGGCGCGCAGCTTGACTGCGGTTTCATCGGTGATGACATATTCACGTCCATCCCCCGGAATGTGGTTGTAGACGCCGGATTCCAGCGCTTTTAGCAGTGTGGATTTGCCGTGGTAGCCGCCGCCCACGATCAGGGTGATGCCGCGGTGGATTGCCATGCCGGAGATCGGACCGTGTCCCGGAAGATTCAGAGTGATTCTTAAGGAATCCGGGGAATGGAACGCAACACTGCCCTTCATCGGACGGTCGGAGACGCCGGTTTCACGCGGCAGGATTGAGCCGTCTGCGACGAAGGAGACGAGGTCTAAGCGTTTCAGCTCATTGCGGATAAAATGCTGATCGTCTGCCAGCGTGATGCGTTTTTTGATTTCGGCGGTGTTCTGGCGGCGGTAGAAAAAGACGTTTTCGACACAGCCTGGAAGAAAATCAAAGAAAATCCGGATCAGTTCACCTGAGTTGATGGTGCGCCCGAATGCCGGGAAACCAACCTCAAAACGGGCTGTAATCTCATTTCTCCCGATCTCGCAGGCGGTCCGGTAGAGAACCTCTTGACCGGGGCGGCTGGTGGCGATCAGGCCACTTTTTCCAGACCCTTTTGCCTTGAAAGAAAGACGACCGATTTCACGGGAAAAACAGCGGAGCAGGTAATCTTCAAGCGCTGTTTTTTTCCACGGCGTATCAAAGAGTTCTGCCGGAAATCCGGCTTTCGCGTGGCGGACCTGGATACTGACCTTGGAAGGGGACGCAAACGGGTCACCCTGTACATGGTCGATGGATAAAATATACGTATTAAAATCATAAGCGCCGCGCACGTCCTTGTAAGCCGGATAGCTTTTGTGATCGATGGAGGTGAGGAGACGCTTTAAATCTGCGGATTGTTTCATTCTGAATACCTCGTTTTCATAATATTAAATCATATTTCAATGTCTTCACGGTTTTTGGCAGGAGAATCCATATAAAATGGTCTTTTTCAAAGAATGTCTGTCATGTGAAGCAGATGATAGTTCTTATTTTAAAGATCCAAATTCTGAAATGCAAGCGGAATGGACGAAAAGAAACGATATAATTGTATCTATTGTTACTGTACACGGGTAGGCACTTTTGGAACCGAAAGTGCCGTAAGAAAACGTGGTGGCAGCAGGAATTTGCCGTATTTAAATGCGGAGCCACGGCAAATTCTGTTACTGGGCACGTATGCGTGAACAGTAACTATCTATTTATGATGGTGTATATTTGGCGTCTTTTTATACTTGTCTGAGTATAAAATGTTCTGAGCGTATCATATGACAGCAGGGAGGTAGATGCATGTTAAATGCACTCTGGGCGTTTATGATGCTTACGGGGCTTGGCTGGGCGGCGGTGCATGGGACGCTGGGGGCGGTGACGGAGGGAATGCTTGCAGCGGCGGGGGATGCAGTCTCGCTGGGAATCACGATGCTGGGGGTGATGGCGTTCTGGACGGGGATTTTGGAGATCGGACGGAGGGCGGGGCTGATTGAGCAGTTGTCGGCGGGGATGCGGCCGGTGCTTCATTTCCTCTTTCCACGCATTCCAGCGGGTCATCCGGCGCTTTCTTCGATGGCCGCCAATATGATTGCCAATATGCTGGGGCTTGGCTGGGCGGCGACCCCGGCGGGGCTTACGGCGATGAAGGAGCTGGAAGAACTGGAGGAGGAACGGAGAGCGGCGGGGGATCCGGCGGCGGTCACACAGGGAACGGCGAGCGATGAAATGTGTACGTTTCTGGTCGTAAATATTTCATCGCTGCAGCTCATTCCTATCAATATGATCGCCTACCGGAGCCAGTACGGATCGGCGCACCCGCTGGCAGTGGCCGGTCCGGCGTTCCTGGCGACCTGTATCAGCACGCTGGCAGGAGTGGCGGTGTGCCGCGTGATGTGCAGGAGAAAGCAATATAAATCAATAAAAAAGGATGGCTGGAAATAGAAAACGCAATTTGGCGTCATGTAGGGGGGAAATTTCACACAAAAAACAAATTTATCCCCTATAATGCCCTTGTTAAAATAAGGGGCTCTGGAAACAGATCCGTTATCATAGAACGCAGATTCAAACCATACATATAAAACAAGTATAGACATGGGAGCCGTCAAATGCGCTGCATCAATTACCTCTCTGAATACCTGGTTCCGGTTGTTTTGTTTTATATCGTTGGGTTTGCGGTGCTTCAGAAACGCCCGGTTTTTGATGATTTTATCGAAGGGGCGCTTGCGGGGCTTAAAACGGTGGCTGGAATCCTGCCGACGCTGGTGGGACTGATGGCGGCGGTCGGCGTGCTTCGGACCTCTGGTTTTCTCGATTTCCTCTCCGGGGTGCTGGCGGGACCGGCGGCATTTCTGCATATACCGGCGCAGGTGGTTCCGCTGCTTCTGGTGCGTCTGGTGTCCAGTTCGGCGGCGACGGGGCTGCTCTTAGATATTTTTAAAACGTATGGACCCGATTCGCGGCTCGGCATGATGGTGTCGGTTCTTGAGAGCTGCACGGAGACGGTTTTTTATACGATGAGTGTCTACTATCTGACCGTGCGGATCTCAAAGACGCGATGGACGCTTGCGGGGGCGCTGATTGCAACGTTCGCGGGGCTTGTGGCGAGTATCTTATGTAGTGCCATGGTATGAAGATGTAAGAAATTTGCTAGTTGTCTTGCCGCACAGAATATTGTATAATCGGTAGGGTAAATTGCCGTTTTGCGCGCTGAAACCAAGGATGAGAGGGAAAACTGTGGGAAATTATGAGACGCTGAATGAGCTTCTGGTGACGCTGTTCCGCGATGTGATGGATATAGAACAGAAGGTAATCATTACGCCGGAGTTTAAAGACATCACGAATAACGATATGCATGTGATCGAAGCGATCGGGATTGGTGAACCGAAAAATATGTCATCGATTGCCAGAGAACTGTCCGTTACGGTGGGAACACTCACGATTGCCATGAACAGCCTGGTCAAAAAAGGCTATGTGGAACGAAGCCGGGGACTCGAGGATCGGCGGGTCGTATATATTTCTCTTTCAGAGCGGGGCAGAAAAGCGTATGGGCATCACGCCCGGTTCCACCGGGAGATGATCGAGAGCCTGACAAGCGATCTGTCGGAAGATGAGATGCAGACGTTGGTAAAGGCGCTGATGAAGCTGAATCAGTGGTTTAGGAGTAAGGATGGGCAGCGGTAAAAAGAATGGATGTAGTCTGCACTGGATGGAAACAGGTGTGAAAGACAAAAACGGTTGCGAAAACCGTGAAGCAACTGCTGCGAGGAGAATACAAGGAGGTACATTATGAAGAAATTTATGGTAATGGCAGCTGGTCTTATGATGGCAGCTGTTCTGGGCGCATGTGCGCCGACGGCAAGAAATACAGGAGAGACCAGCGAACATGGAACTGCCCCGGCAGGTGCGGCGCAGCAGGAGACTGTAGACGGCGTGGCTGAGAAAGAAAGCATGGTGGTAACGGATGCAGATCCGACGGTAACGGTTTGCGTATATTCTGTAAAATCTGATAAGAGCGGCTTAAAACAGAATATGGATGGCATTGACGGCGATGAGCTGGATGCACAGGAACTGCTTGATAAGATGGCAGAGGTGGGCGTCATTGAAGAGGGAATCACCGTGGATAAATTTGAGCAGAAGGATGGCGCCCTGACGCTGGATCTCTCCTCCTTAAAGGAGTCTTCTGACAAGCTGGTTGTCATGGCCATTGCCAATACATTTATCCAGAACTACGAGGCAAAGACGCTGGAGTTGAGCGTAGCAGGCGAGAAGATCGGCGACGGTCCGATGAGCTTTGAGAAGAATTACAAGAAAGTAAACTAAAGCATGAAAATGCGAAAAGAGCGGGATCTCTGAAGTATGCGGATGCATACAGGGAGACTCCGCTCTTTTTCCATTATACGTGCAATTTCTCCGTCATCAGCCATGTTTGAAAATACGGTTTGATGACCCGGAAGGAAGCGCCGTCCATGTTCAGGATGAACTGGTGGAAGCTCTTGGCGTTGAATTTGTTTCCAAGTACCTCCTCGGCTTCCTGGCGCATGGTCAGGATTTCCAGATAGCCGGTATAGTATTTCAGGTAATTGCCCGGATTATCAATGATTGCCAGGTATATCTCGCGCGCGGATTCCGGATCCGTAAATCCGTAGGAATTTTCCAGATAACTGGTGGTTGTGGCGAGATCCCAGCCATCATAGTGGATGCAGATGTCGAGAAGCGCGTACAGCCCGTAGCTGCTGGCTTCGCTGCAGCGCATCAGCGGTTTGACCGCTTCCGGCAGTCCGTTGTCGAAGGAGTAGGCGTACAGTTCGCTGTAGAGTCCCCAGCCTTCGTTGTAGCCGCCGCAGGCAAGAAGCCGCCGTACCGGAACCGGCTCCCGGCCATTGAAATAAGCCGACTGGTAGAGATGCCCCGGATAGCCCTCGTGCGCCAGCATGGTGTAGAGGTTCTGCTCAGTGCTTGCTTTTTCGTTGATGTAAATGGTGTTGGAACCGTCGGAATCGATCGGCGGTACGAGGAAAAACGCCGGGGACAGGGAAGATTCCAGCGCTTCCGGGACGTATTTGAGCGTGTAGGAGGTATCTGTAAGCGCCGGGAAATCATCCTGAATCTGCGTCTGTAAATTCTGAAGGATCTCATCCGGATCGGAGAGTGTGATGGCAGAGTCGGTCATCTGCCGGACGAGTTCCGGATGTTCCTTTAAGCGGACGCGGATTTCGGATAAATCTGCCTGCATCTGCTTCTCAATCCGCGTTTTGAGCGCATCGACCGAAGAATCTGTGCCGGTCAGCGCCGCCGCAAGATAGGCATAATACTCCCTGCCGTGTTCGTAGGTGCTAAGTCCTCCTGTCTCCGGATGGGAGCCCTTGAGCGATTCCAGTGCTTTAGAGAGGTTTGTATATGCCGGGATAAAGTGTTCCTTTAAAATGGTCAGATGTTTTGCTTTGTAGGACGCCTTTTCTGCATCGCTTAAGCCCTCAACCGCATTTAAGCGGGAGGCAAATGTTTCCGTCAGCAGGCTGTTTTCCGGGCGGATGAGGTAGCTTTTACAGGATTTTAAAATCCGGTCGATGGTGTCGTCGGACGGTGCGAGACCGGCGTCTGCCTGCGCCTGTTCATACGCTGCGAGCTGCTTGTAATATGTGTCGATCTGCGAAAGCAGTGCCAGGTAATGGTCGATGTCGGCACGGTTGTAAAATGTGTATTCGGCTAATAAGGTCGGAAGTTCCGCCTGCGTGCCGATCAGGGCGCTTAACGGCTGATTGTAGAGTTCAAGTCCCTTCGAGCCGGCTTCCGTCTCCAGTGTGTCCTTCATCATCCGGTAGGTGAAGAGCTGGTCGGAGGTCAAGAGAGAGGTATCGAAGGAAGAAAGTTCCTCAAGAACGGCCGCGTTTTCCTCGGAATCTTTTTGAAGCTGTTCCAGGGAATATTCTGGAAATTTCATCTCCGGTTCGGTGATACCGTAATTTTCCGGATTCCGGACAAGAAAATGAAGGGAGAGCGGATCGTCCTGCACGCTTTCCTGAAACTGGTGTGCCAGAAACGCATCAAAACGCGCCTGTTCGCTGGCAGCATCGGACGATGCATTGGAAGGAGAACCAGTCTGCCCGGAAGCGGCGTAGGATTCGGCGGGGGTTCCTGAGCCGGAAGAACCAGCGCATCCGGAGAGCGCCAGGGCAGCAGCTGCAGCGAGCGCGAGCGCTGTGCGCGGCAGGGGCGGGAAGGAAAAGCGTTTCTGCATAATATAATACCTCCAAAACAAATATATATATGTCTGCAAGTATACCATACTTGACAAAGGGATGCAAAACAGATAGACTTAATCTATATATTTATATATGAAGAAAAGGCAGAGAAAAGAAGGTGGCTTGCCTTTAATCGCAGATGGAAAACCATGGGCGGTTAGAGGCTTTTTTTGTGAAGAACACAATTTAAAGCGCAATTTTAATAAGGAGGGCATGATAAATGTGTCAGAACTGTAAGAAACCTTACTATATAACAACTGCGATTGCCTATACATCGGGCAAACCGCATATCGGAAATACCTATGAGATCGTGCTGGCGGACAGCATTGCGCGCTACAAGAGAGCGCAGGGCTACGATGTGCGTTTCCAGACGGGCACCGATGAGCATGGTCAGAAGATCGAGTTAAAGGCAGATGAGGCTGGCATCACGCCGAAGCAGTTTGTCGATAACGTGGCGGGTGAGATCAAGACGATCTGGGATCTGATGAATACATCCTACGACAAATTTATCCGCACCACCGACGAGGATCATGAGGCGCAGGTAAAGAAGATTTTCAAGAAGCTCTATGATCAGGGCGATATTTACAAGAGCTGCTACGAGGGACTTTACTGTACCCCGTGCGAGTCCTTCTGGACCCAGTCCCAGGTCGTAGACGGCAAATGCCCGGACTGCGGACGCCCGGTACAGCCGGCGAAGGAAGAGGCATATTTCTTCCGTATGAGCAAATATGCGCAGAGACTCATCGATTATATCAATGAGCACCCGGAGTTCATCCAGCCGGTTTCCCGTAAAAATGAGATGATGAACAACTTCCTGCTTCCGGGCCTGCAGGATCTGTGTGTTTCCCGTACTTCCTTTAAATGGGGGATTCCGGTTGATTTCGACCCGAAGCACGTTGTATATGTATGGCTGGATGCACTGACCAACTATATCACCGGTCTTGGATATGACTGCGACGGCGAGAGCGGCGAGCTGTTCAAGAAATACTGGCCGGCAGACCTGCATCTGATTGGTAAGGATATTATCCGTTTCCATACCATTTACTGGCCGATCTTTTTGATGGCACTCGACCTGCCGCTTCCAAAGCAGGTATTTGGTCATCCGTGGCTGTTACAGGGCGACGGCAAGATGAGTAAATCCAAGGGAAATGTGATTTACGCCGATACACTGGTTGATTTCTTTGGCGTGGATGCAGTCCGCTACTTCGTTCTGCATGAGATGCCGTTTGAGAACGACGGCGTTATTACCTGGGAGCTGATGGTAGAGAGACTGAACTCGGATCTGGCAAATATCCTCGGCAACCTCGTAAAGAGAACGGTATCGATGACGAACCAGTACTTTGGCGGCGTAGTAGCCGACAAGGGCGTGACGGAGCCGGTGGACGAGGAGCTGAAGAAGGTAGTGCTGGAAGCAGTCCGCAAGGTCGATGAGAAGATGGATAAGCTGCGCGTTGCCGATGCGATCACCGAGATCTTCAATATTTTCCGCCGCAGCAACAAATACATTGACGAGACAACCCCGTGGATTCTGGCAAAGGAAGAGGACAAGCAGGATCGTCTTGCGACTGTTCTCTACAATCTGGTTGAGTCTATCACGATCGGTGCGTCCCTGCTTGAATCCTTCATGCCGGAGACCTCTGAGAAGATCTTAAAAGAATTAAATACCGTAAAACGTGAACTGCCACAGATGGATGAATTTGGCCGTTATCCGTCCGGAAATAAGGTGACTGAGGAGCCGGAGGTTCTCTTTGCCCGCCTGAAACTCGACGATGTGATGAAGAAAGTCAAAGCTATCCAGGAAGAGCAGAAGAAGGCAGCTGCTGCAAAGGCAGAGCCGGAGAAGGAAGAGGACGAGAAAGCCGAGGGTATCGATATCGAGCCGAAAGCAGAGATTACCTACGATGATTTTGCAAAACTGCAGTTCCAGGTTGGCGTGATCCTCTCCTGCGAGGCTGTTCCGAAGTCCAAGAAGCTTCTCTGCTCCCAGGTTCAGGTCGGAAGCAAAGTGCGCCAGATCATCAGCGGCATCAAGCATTCCTACTCCCCGGAGGAGATGGTCGGCAAGAGAGTCATGGTTGTGACCAACTTAAAACCGGCGAAATTGGCAGGTCTGCTCTCCGAGGGCATGATTTTGTGTGCCGAGGATGCAGACGGAAAGCTGTCCCTGATGACAACGGAGAAAGAGATGCCGGCGGGTGCGGAGATCTGCTAAGAAAAAAGGAATATAACTTATATGATATTTGATACACACGCTCATTACGATGATGAGGCGTTTGACGGGGACCGGGAAGAACTTCTTTCCGGTCTGGCAGCAGGCGGGATCGGCACGGTCGTCAATGTCGGCGCGGATATGGAAAGCACGAAGACGACGATTGCCCTGACGGAAAAATATCCGTTTATCTATGGGGCAGCAGGTGTCCATCCGAGCAGCACGGCGGAGCTTGACGAGGAAAAATTTGCCGAACTCCGTGTGCTGGCACAGTCCGGGAAGATCGTGGCGATCGGCGAGATCGGTCTCGACTATTACTGGGAAGAGCCGGATCATGAGACCCAGAAGAAATGGTTCCACCGCCAGTTAAATCTGGCGCGGGAATTAAAACTTCCAGTCATCATCCACAGCCGCGACGCGGCGAAGGATACGCTCGATATCATGAAGGAAGAGCACTCCGGGGAGATAGGCGGTGTGATTCATTGCTTCTCCTATGGAAAAGAGATGGCGGCAGAGTATTTAAAGATGGGCTTTTACTTAGGCATCGGCGGTGTACTGACTTTCAAGAACGCGAAAAAGCTTCTGGAAGTAGCCGAGATGGCGCCGCTCGACCGTCTGGTACTTGAAACCGACTGCCCCTACCTCGCTCCGGTTCCCAACCGCGGCAAACGCAACTCCTCACTGAACCTGCCATATGTGGCGGAAAAGCTGGCAGAAATCAAGAAATGTACACCGGAAGAGATCGTCCGTGCGACTGAAGAGAATGCGCGGAGGCTGTACCGGTTACCGTAAAAAGGGGTGTCCCGGACACCCGGGAAAGGATTTTCGGAATGGATCTTGGAAACCCGAAGAATACAATCGAAGTAATACAGAAATACAATTTTGCCTTCCAGAAAAAATTCGGTCAGAATTTTCTGATTGATACGCACGTGCTGGACAAGATTATCTCAGCGGCGGGCATGACCAAGGAGGACACCGTCCTGGAAGTCGGTCCTGGCATCGGTACGATGACACAGCGCCTTTCACAGGCGGCAGGACAGGTCATCGCCGTGGAGATCGACACAAATCTGATTCCGATCTTAAAAGATACGCTTCAGGACTGCGAAAATGTAACTGTTATCAATGAAGATATTTTAAAGATTGACATAAAAAAAATGGCGGAAGAAAAAGGCGGCGGACGTCCGGTTAAGGTCGTGGCGAACCTGCCGTACTATATCACGACCCCGATCATCATGGGGCTGTTTGAGAGCGGCGCGCCGATCGACAATATTACGGTTATGGTGCAGAAAGAGGTCGCAGACCGGATGCAGGTTGGTCCTGGCTCGAAGGATTACGGCGCGCTGTCGCTGGCGGTTCAGTATTATGCCGAGCCATACATCGTGGCAAATGTGCCGCCGAACTGTTTCATTCCGCGTCCGAATGTCGGCTCAGCGGTCATCCGTCTGACCCGCCATGCGAAGCCGCCGGTGGAGGTAAAGGATAAAGATTTAATGTTCCGTCTCATCCGCGCGTCCTTCAACCAGCGCCGGAAAACCCTGCAGAACGGGCTTTCCAACGCGCAGGATCTCTCCTTTAGCAAGGAAGAGATCGCAGCCGCAATCGAGTCGCTGGGACTTTCCCCGTCCGTGCGCGGCGAGACGCTGACGCTGGCGCAGTTTGCAGCGCTTTCGGATGTGCTTGGAAAATAGAAATTGGATAAGAGAAATATAAAAAAGTCCCATCCTTATGCAGATTCAAATCTGAAAGGATGGGACTTTTTGAATTTTTTGCTTTTTTAAAATTATTCCGACAATAAAATCCGGTCATTATCCAGTGCGTGGCCTGCGCCGGTCTTGAAGCGGGCGATCAGATCCTCGACAGTCATGGAAGCGCGCTCTGCGCCGCCGACGTCGAGCACGATATTTCCGTTTGCCATCATGAGCGTGCGGTTTCCGAGCTCCAGAGCCTGGTTCATATTGTGGGTGATCATCAGGCAGGTGATTTTCTCCTCAGCAACGATATTTTTCGTCAGCTCCAGTACTTTTTCAGCTGTTCCCGGATCGAGGGCGGCAGTGTGCTCATCGAGCAGCAGAAGCTTCGGCGTGATGAGGGTTGCCATGAGCAGGGTGAGCGCCTGGCGCTGACCGCCGGAAAGAAGTCCGACCGGCTGGGTCATCCGGTCTTCAAGCCCCATATTTAAGAGGGAGAGGCGTTCGCGGAACGCATCCTTATCTTTCTTGGAAATGCGGGAAAATGGCGATTTCCCCTTTGCAGTCCGCAGATAGGCGAGGGCAAGATTTTCTTCGATCGTCATGCCCGGCGCCGTTCCCTTTAACGGGTCCTGGAAGAGGCGGCCGACCATCAGGCTGCGCTTGTGCTCCGGCATATAGGTGATGTCCTCGCCGTCCAGCTCGATAAAGCCGTCATCGACGTAGAAGCTGCCGGCAATCGCATTGAACAGGGTCGATTTTCCGGCGCCGTTGGAACCGATGATTGTCACGAAATCTCCGTGATCCAGATGCAGGGACAGCCCGGAGAGCGCCTGTTTGGCGTTGACAGTTCCCGGATTAAAAGTTTTTGATATCGACTGAATATTTAACATGCTCCGTGTCCTCCCTTCCGGCGTGCCGCTGCATTTTTACGTGTCTGGAATGCCGCCCATTTCCGGATCGTCGGAAATGCGATTGCCAGCGCTACGATCACAGCGGTGACCAGTTTCAGCCCCTGTACAGGCATGATTTTTGTATACAGGACGATAGCGTAGATAAAACGGTAAATAATCGAACCGATGACGGTGGCGATGACACCTCTTGCCACGCCGCGGCGTCCGAGGACGGTTTCACCGATGATCAGGCAGGCAAGACCGATCACGACGATACCCGTGCCGCCGTTGATGTCGGCGGTATTCTGATACTGACCGACCATTGCGCCGGAGAGTGCGGTCAGCGCATTGGCGATGCATAAGCCGACTGTAATGGTAAATGTCGGGTTGATCGAGGAGGCGCGCACCATGTCAATGTTGTTGCCGGTTGCCCGGATGGAGAGTCCCAGACGGGTACCGAGAAAATAGACGAGCAGTGCGCCCGCAAGCACAGTTACGCAGATTGCCAGAAGTGCTTCATACCAGTCACCCCCGATACCGGTTTTCTGAAGTAGGGAAAAGATGGTCTCTGTCTTTAAAAGACTCACGTTGGCACTCCAGCCCATTACCATCAGATTGATGGTGTAGAGTCCCATATTGGTGATGATACCGGCGAGAATGGACGGCACGCCGAGACGGGTCTGCTGAAATGCGGTGACAAATCCGGCGCAGATGCCTGCAAGCATGGCAGCCGGAACCGCGAGAAATGGATGCCCTGCCGCAGCCATTGTGACGGATACCGCTGTGCCGAGGACGAAACAGCCGTCCGTCGTCATATCCGCGATGTCCAGTATGCGGAAACTCAAGAACAGCGCCATCGGCACCAGCGCATACAGAAATCCCAGTTCCAGAGCGGTTTGTAAAATATGAAGCATGGGAAATTACCTCCGTAGAATGATCGGTACTCCCAGAGCGTTCATAAGGCAGATGCGCCAGCCGCGTGGTAAGCGGGGGATGCGGCTGGCGTCTGGTCTGTCTTACGGCTCTGAGAGTACATGAAAGTCAGTCAAACATTATAATATGTAAAAATTGGTGGATCGGTTATGAAACAAATCTCAGGCAAATGAAAAACAAAGTGCCATCGGATGAGGATGTTAGTCCTCGGTGGTTGTAACCTCTACAACATCGCCAAAGTCTTTGAATACAGCTGTGTCGATATTCAGGGCTTTTGCAGTCTCGGTATTTACGGTTACGATGCCGCCTTCTGCGGTGTAGTAGTCTTCCATGCCGTCCATGCCTTCGGTGATTGCCTGATAAGCAAGGTCAGCGGTCTGTGTACCAAGAGCCGTGTAGTTGACGCCGCAGGTGGCAAATGCGCCATTGCGGACGAAGGAATCAGCGCCGGCATAGTGCGGGATGCCTGCATCGGCCAGATCCTTGAAGATAGCCAGCTCAGCTGCCATGATGACATTGTCGGTAGGAGTGAAGACAGCGTCTACTTTGTCAGCAACCAGGGAGGAGGCAGCGGTAATTACTTCGTCGTTGGTATTTGCAGTCTGCTCGGTGTAGGAGATGCCTTTTTCATCTAAGTATGCCTTTGCATCCGCGATCGGTTTGGTTGAGTTTGCCTCAGATAAGGAATATAAAAGCCCCACATTTTTAACATCTGGGTTTGCGGCAAACATCATATCCATGATTTTCTCGGTGTTCAGCGCATCGCTGGTACCGGTTACATAGTCGATGCCGGTCAGCTCAGCGGCTTCCGGATCGGAAACAGCGGCGTAGACAACCGGTGTCTGGGTCTGCTGTGCGGATACGGTCGCTACCTGTGCAGCCAGGGTTGCAATCGGGATGATGGCGTCAACACCGTCAGCAACCGCCTGATCACCAATCTGCTTTAAGGTTGTCTGGTCATTCTGGCCGGAGTACAGTTCGTAGTAAATGGCTACATTGTTATCCTCGGCGATTTTATCTAACTCTGCCTCGACTGCATTTGCAATCTCATCGAGGGAAGCGTGGTCGAGCTGTTTGACAATCGCTACATTATAAATTTTTTTGTCCGCGGAAGCTTCCTGAGAGGTTTCGGCGGTGGTGTCTGCTTCGGAAGCGTTGCTGGATGTGCTGGAAGAGCATCCTGCGGTTGTCAGTGTCAGGGCTGCGGTGCATCCAAGTGCAAATAATTTTTTCAGATTCTTTTTCATAGTCATTTTCTCCATTCTTTATTCTTATTTTGATATTTGTTTTGGATGGCAGATGTATCAGTCTGCCTTGCCGGAGCAGAGTAAAGAATGTGTCTGGAAAGAAGATTCTCTTTGGTTTGGCGCCGCGCGCCGTGGTGAAAGATTTTACTGAGAATGTTTCCAGAAACTAAAAAACGCCTCTGTCCCCATACATGGGACAAAAGCGTAAACTTCTGCGATACCACCCAAATTGACATTTGTGAAAATGTCCACTCGCTTACACGTACCATCATACGTGCCCCGATGGATAACGGGTGGGGTCCCGTCAGCCCCTACTGAAGCAATCGTTCAAGGCTGCCCTCGGAAGTCCATTCACTGACGGTAAGGCGTTCCGTTTCCACCATCCGGAACTCTCTGTGGCGATACATAGGTCAGATACTCCTCTTCCTCATCGGTTTCTCTGTGTTTTCGTTATCTGAATTATAAACACAACGGAGTAGATTTGTCAACTCTAAAATTTGGATGATTTTGCATTAAGTTTACATAATGTGTGAACTGTAACTGCCAGGTTGTGAAGCTTAAAAAGTTTTTGCAAAAGTTCAAAAAAATCCTTGACAATCGCAGCTCCCTTTAGTATAATAATGCATGTCGCTGAACAAGAGCGAACATGAGAATCACAGGATTCCTCAGGATGCCCAGATAGCTCAGTTGGTAGAGCAGAGGACTGAAAATCCTCGTGTCACTGGTTCGATTCCGGTTCTGGGCATT
>ENA-UOIY01000400-UOIY01000400.1-human-gut-metagenome-genome-assembly--contig:-P114-NODE-400-length-71988-cov-106.555948_pt1 | contig 71988 bp, 80 predicted proteins | sample MGYA00242335_ERZ723882 | MGnify/ENA metagenome assembly ERZ723882 | reverse complement strand
GACTTCCCAACCGCTTGATTAAGAAGTCTTTTAGAGCATACAACACCCGCCGCCAAGCGATATTTGGCATATTGACGCACGGCGAAGTGATCCGGCTTTTCTTTTGCCAGCTCCTTGAACATCAGATCAACCGCATTTTCAAATTCCTCATCGTCCTCCCGCACCTCCATTGAGTTCAGCATTTCAATGAGCGTAGCGAAGTTCTGTTCTTCTACCGGCGCTTCATAGTGGATGTATCCAATGAGGGCGCAGTAGAGAAGCGTTTCGGCTTTCTGCCAGAACTCATCACCGTTTTTTCCGTCGCCCTTGGTGTTGGAAATGAGGCACGTCACCAGCTTCAAAATGTCCTTTTCCGAGTGAATATAGGCAAATGGATTGTAGTGCATCGACTTTTTGAAATTGATCGTATTGAAGATTTTGATGCGGTAGCCAAATCGCCGGAGCATCTTGCCGCATTCAACCACAACGCTGCCCTTGGGGTCTGTGACAACAAAGGAACAGGGATATTTTTCAGAATTGCACTGCATGAGATTCGGTTTCAGCCAGAAGCGCGTCTTGCCGCTGCCGGAGCCGCCGATCACCAGCACGTTTTTATTGCGCGCTGTTTTCGGGTCTTTCGGGCGGTTGTTCATCGTCAATTTCTCCGTCTGCGTCAGAATGACATTGTTTCTGGCATCCGCGTCAATGTAGGGCGCAATGTCTTCATGCGTTCCCCAGCGGGCAGAACCGTACTCGGTATTTTTGCGAAATTTCTTCGCATTTTTGCCCTTGACGTAGACAGTCAGCCGAATTGCAGCCGCGACCAGAACTCCAACGCAGAGATCGAGCGGATGGAAACTGGGCACAGCCGTGGAAAACGCAGCGTGCATCCCATCCATCATGTGCAGCACCTTGCCGGAAAAATCCGCGCCGGGCGCAATGCGTATGGCCTGACCGAGCCTTGTCGCAAACAGTGCGATCCCAACATAGGGAAGATTCGGGAGAATCCACTTTTTTAGCCGCATATTCATCTCGTTTGCTCCTGCTGCTTTTCCCGCACGCGCTCTTTACCGAGGCTCCGAACAAGCGCCTTGAACTGCTGCAAGCGCGCCAGGACGGAGGTACGCGGCTTGGATTCACGCTGAATCTGACCGGCAGAATACTCGGTGAACGCTGCGTTGATGGCTTCGCTGTCACGACCTTTGAAGAAAATCACATATTTCGGCGGCGATACGCTTTTATCCCGGTGAATGGCATAATCCACACCGTATTTCCGCGCAACCCGATCAAAGGAACGGACGCGAAGATTTGTTGTTTCCATCGTGCTGCTGCCTTGATCCTGCCCGGTGAGCTGCTTGACCGTCTGTTTCCCGTGATGCACCACGGGCCCTTTTTGCTGCCGGTGCTGCTTTTCTGCCTGCAACTGCGCCAAGAGCTTGGTAATTGCCGCTTTCAGAACCCGTCCGGAGAGCTTTGTCGCGGAAATCATAAGAGAAATTGTTTTGTGTTCCACTTCCTCCTGCAATCAGATCACCTCCCGATGATGGCAGGTGGGCATTACGCCCACCCGACCACAAATACGATGGTCAATACCTGTTCGTTGATCGCCGCAGAGCTGGCGGAAACAACCGCGTCATACGATAGCGGCAGCATTGCACCGGCGCTTACTGTCATGGACGAGGCGGTGAGCAGTTCGCTCTTGCCAGTGGCGGCAGTCTGTATCCCACCCAGCGCAAAGCCAATACGCTTGGAGTCAACCTTTTGCTCAGCCATATTTGTTGCATACGGCACGATTGTCCAGCCATTTTCCGCGCGCAGCGTCACGCCGGACACCTGTACCGCACTGCTGGAATTGTTGACGATCCCCGCGCCGGTTGCCGTGTAGACGACGCCATGCTCCGACACCGTGACCGTCAGGTTTGCCGGAACGGTGACGGAAAAGCGGCTCATTTCACGCCCACAGCCATCACACACGCCGTCGCCGTTGCTGTCAACATGATCGGCATAGTCATAGCCGCTGTATGAGCAGCTTGTGCAGCGTTTGGTACGCCGGTGCTGCGTGGAGGAGTAGTCTGTCCAACTGCCGTAGCTGAACGTATGCGCGCCGTAGTCCGTCGTGCTATATGAGCAAGTCGTACAGCTCCCAGTTCTGCGATGCTGCGTGTCCGAATAGCTGCTCCAGCTTCCGTAACTCAGACTGTGGCTGGCATACTGTGTATCACTGTACCCGCAATACCGGCACGTCATGGAGCGGCTATGCTGGCTGCTGCCCGCGCTGCTCCAGCTTCCATAGCTGTAACTGTGCGAAGCATAGTCGTAGTCTGTTGCGCCGCAGTACCGGCAGTAATTCTCACGTCGGTGCTGGCTGGACGAATACTGCTCCCAAGAGCCGTAACTGTAATTGTGACCGGTTGCGTAGACTGTTTCACGCTTGGACTGTCCGCAATCACAGCTATACTCCCGATAACCGTTGCGTGTGCAGGTCGCGTCACTTTCGTAATCCAGCACCCACGAATGGCTGCCGCAGGAGGGGCAAGTCCACGAGCCGTAAGAGCCAGAGCCATGATTTTTATACACATAACTGCCTAAATATTTTGTGTAATGACATAAGTAACACTCGTAATATTCGGCATGACCTCTGGAAGTGTGCGACTGCGCAACATAAGTTCCCTGCAAAGACTGCTTTCCGCAGGATGGGCAAGCGCCCACAACGGAGGTTAGCGCGTTGGTGCTATACACGTCCATAAAGTACAGTGACGAGCGGTTTGAGCCGGTCCAGTCATAGGTGTGCAGCGGAACCGTGGATTCCGGGTAGCCGATCAGATAGCCGATATAGAGCGTGCTGCCGCTGTCATACGGCAGATAAAACGCATCCGCGCCGATCTCCGTCAGAACAGAATCTCCATAGTACGTCATAATGGTCGTCAGCGATACGCAGCCATAAAAGGCGCGCGTGCCAATGACCGGCGTGGTATAGGGGATTTCTGCTGTTGTGAGCAAAACGCAGCCATCAAACCAATAGGCAAGGTCATAGATGGAGAGCAGACTGGGATCTTCAAAAAAGACCGACGCGATCTGTTCCCGCACCGCCGCCCACGGCTGATCTGCCGCACTGGAAAAGGCGGCGCAGCCGCCGCTGCCGGAAATGAGCAGCATTCCGTCATCCGTCAGCTCCCACTGGATATTGCTGCCCGGAATCGTGCCGGAGGTGGGTGCGTCTGAAACTTCCGAGGATTCTTCAATTTCTGGAACTTCTTCGCTGGATTCTTCTGCTTCCGGGAGTTCTTCGGTGGGTTCTTCCTCGATGATGATTTCCGATTCTGCTTCAAAATCCGTGATGTATTCATCCTCTGCCGCCAGTGCGGTGGTGCTGAACATGGATACCAGCAGGATCAGCACCAGCAGCAGAGCTGTCAGGTTTCTTGCCTTGAAATGCGTCATGGCAGCCTCCTTATCCGACGATGGAGATGGTAAAGACTACATTTGCCGCCTGCACGTCCTTGCTGTTCGGCGCGTCGCCGGATACCTTGGCAAAGTAGGTCAGCGGAAGATTCTGTGCCGCGCCGATCTTGGGGAACGCATCCTTGGTAATGCTCATCTTACCCGCGCCCTTTGTGACGCAGGAGTTGATTTTGAGCGCAATCGTCTTGCTGCCGGAGAAGCTGTCATAGCTGCCGACCTTGTACGCGCCGTCCGTCACGGAGAGCGCCGTCACCTGCACCGCGCCGGTCTTGGAATTGTCTGTGATCTTGGCATTGTCCGCTGTGATGACCGTGCCGTTGGTAACGTAGACCGGCAGCGAGGACGGCACGGTGACATTGACCGCCCGGTACTGATTGTCCACGGTCAGCGTGACCGGCACGGTCGCCGTGGTCGAACCTGCGGCAAAGGCGCTTACGCTGAGCGAGAGTGTCAGAAGCATTGCCAGCAGCAATGCCGGGATTCTGTTTCGTTTCATAAAAGCTCCTTTCTGCGGCGGGCGGTATTTGCCGCCCGCCGCGTGTACTTGCAGAAATTACGCCACGGTATCCCACTCGATCACAAACACGACGTTTGCAACCGTCGCATTCTTCATCGTGTTGGAAAGCGGCGTGACGATGGCAGCATAGTCGATCTTTGCCGTATTGCCGGTCAGATCGCCAACACCCGTCATGTAGCAGCCGTCCACCGGCGCAGTGATGAGCGCCTGCGTCTGCTCGTTGGTCGCCGTCTGAACCTGCTTGCCGCCGCCGATGGCGAGTGCAAAACCGAGCTTGTTGGAGTCTACCTTTTCAGCCGCCAGCAGAGATTTGTCACCGAATTTCGTCAGATGCCAGTTTGCCGCCGCCGAGATCGTGACGGATTTCACGCGCACCGCGCCGTAGGAGAAGTTTGTGATCTTGCAGTCCGTCGCGGTGACAACCGTACCCTCGTCGGACATGGCGAGGGGCAGCGTGGTGGGAACGGTAACATTCAGTTTGGTCGGCGTAATATCGCCGTCGTCACCGCCGCCAATGCCGCCGTTCGTGGTGGTCAGGCTCACCGGCGTTGTGCCGGAACCGCCGGAGATGTCGATCTCCGCTGCGCTGGCGCAGACCGCCAGCGACAGCATCATGCAAAGCGCGAGGCAGAGAGAAATGAGTTTGCTGCAATTCCATTTCATAGCCATCATTCAAAAGCTCCTTTCAAAAATCCGATAGATCAGGTATCCCACTCGACCACAAACACAACGTTTGCAACGGTTGCGTTCGTGACCGCCTGCGACAGCGGCGTGACAATCGCTGCATAAGCAACGTCTACCGCATTGCCGCTTGCGTCACCGACGCCGGACAGATAGCAGCCGGTCATGGGCGCGGTCAAGAGTGCCTGAGAAGCGGCATCGGAAGCGTCGGTCTGTACCTGTGCGCCGCCGCCAATGGAGAGTGCGAAGCCGAGCTTGTCGGAATCCACCTTTTCGTGTGCAAGGCTGCTCTTATCGCCAAAGGCGGTCAGCTTCCAGCCGTCCACGGCGGAAATGCTCACGCTGCGGACACGAACCGCGCCGTAGGAATGGTTGACGATCTGGCAGTTGTCCGCGGTGGTCACATCACCGCTCTGCGACATTGCCATCGGCAACCCGGTGGGGATGGTGACAGACATGGCAGTGGGCGCGGGATCGCCGCCGATGCTGCCGTCCGCCGTCGAACTCAGATAGACCGGCGTGCTGCCGGAGCCGCCGTCCGCGTCAATTTCCGCAGCGGATGCGACCGCCGCGAGGGAAAATACCATGCAGAGAGAAAGAACGAGTGCGAGAAATTTTTTCATGTTGAAAACTCCTTTGAAATTTAGTCCAGAACGGTAATGGTGATGATCGCACCGGCGCAGCCAAGGTAGTCGCCGGTGTCGGGATCGACGTTATAGAAAAGTGCGGTACATTCGTAAGTACCGGCGTCGAGGTCGGCACCGAGCTTGGCTTTTTCGATTTTGCTGCCGACGGGAATTGCCCCGGATTTGTAGATCGTTTCGCCGGTGTCGTTGCGCGTGATCTCCACAATCTGCGGATAGCGGTTGACGCCCTCGTTGACGATCATCAGATTGCCCTCGGAAGTGCCATCCGAGAACACAGGAGAGGTGTTCATGGAAATGTTAATCATCCCAGCCTCTACCTGTTCATTCAGACCCTCGACGATCTTATCCATGTCAGCTTCATCCCAGCCACCGACCACGGCGGCGGAATCGTAGGAAATGCCCGTGCCGGTTTCCGGCTGTACGGGCAGCTCTGCGTCCTTGCTGCTGCAGCCGCGCAGGAGCAGCAGAATGACGAGGATCACGACTGCCAGCAGGACGAGGATGCCCGCGACTTTGGCAGTCTTGTTGTCTGATTTCTGAGATTTGGTTGCTTTGTTCATAAAATTCTCCGTTCTGCCGCGTCTGCGGCGTAATTGTTGTCTTTGTGGGTCCGGCGTCCGCTACGGCGGAACAACCAGACGGCGCAGAAGATAGCGCAGCGTCATACGTTCTCCTTCCTTGGGGTATAGAAAAAGCCTGCAAAGAAACTGAGCTTTGCAGGCTTATCCGTACAGATCGTGATTTACTTGTGCGGCATAGTGGCTGTTGATACTGACCGGCGCATTGTAAAGCGCGGTCAGCAGGTATTGCCGGATATTGCGGATCTCGGTGGTGTTCTTTTTGAGGCAGTCAAAGATAAATCGGATATGCTCCGCGTTGAGCTTCAGAAGCCGGGACTTCACGACCTCTGCCGGGAAATCGCTGCCAGCGACGCGGATATGGCTGCGGGAGGAACAGACGGTATCGGTCATCAGACCGACGATTTCTTCCAAGCGTTCCTGTTCATATGGCATTTCCTCCAAGAGAATATCGTAGTCGATATTTTCTTCAATTAAGGCTCTGTACTGCTCAATCTCATTTCGGTTCATTTCGCTTCGCTTCACATCCGGCGTGCCGGAAAGAAAGGAATGAGTATTTGATCCTTGCGTATTTTCTTCTTGGATATTTACTTGATCTATCTTTAATTGCGTTGGATTTTCCGACGACGGTTTTTCCGTTGACGGATTTCCCGTTGTCGGAAAACCCGACGACGGAGAAGCCGATGACGGCTGCTCATAGATGATGTACTCGTTGCCGCTGAACTTGCCCCGGCGGTCTACCGTCTGACGGCGGCGGATATATCCTGCTTTTTCCAGCTCGTTGACAGCAGAGCGGATCGCGTCCTTGCTCTCGCGGTTGATGGCAGAAAGTCCGGCAAGCGTATAATCCCAGTTCTCCGGCAGCGAGAGCATCTGCGACAGCAGACCTTTTGCCTTTAAGGACAAATCCTTGTTTTTCAGATGGTGGTTGCTCATCACGGTATAATCCCGTGTGCGCTCCACGCGGAAAACAGCCACAGTATCAGCTCCTTTTTCGGTATCTTTGGTGTCTTAGAAAAAAGCGGTCACAGCTCATAATAGGTCTGATCGTAGTGCGAGTAAAACGGCGCGCACAGCTCCATGAGTTTCTCCGTAAGCGTATCTGGCTCGATGCAGAGAAGTCCTTTTTGAAACTCCCATGCTTTTACGGTTCGGTATTCCGTTGTAAACTCTCCGCCGGACAGCACGGAATAGTTGGAAACGATGACAAGCGACAGATCCTCCAGCAGCCAGACCTCCATTGTCCGCGCGCAGATCACCGCCTCGGTGACAAATTTCACAATGTCCTCATAGAGCCGCACCGCTTTTTGCGGGAACAGCGGCGCGCTGCGATAGTTGAAGCTGCAATCCTGCACGCCGCAGGCTTCATAGGCGTACACGGTCTTTGCGCTGTGCGCGACCGCTTGCAGCAGCACTTCAAAATCAATATTGTCAAGCATATCTTCCATACACTCATCCGTGTAATCTTCCGGCTCACCTTGTCGGTAGAGTGTGCAAATAAGCCGTTTAAGCTGTTCTTTCTTGTTCATAAAAGACCTCCGTACTGAAAAATAGGTATAAAAATAGCCGGACATCGTAAGTCCAGCATCCTTATCGTTCCTGATCGCGCTGCCGCTTTTTTACCCACGCCTCCAGCAGCTTAATAATAGTTTCCTGCATCCGCTGGGGCGTATAGGAGCGCGGGAAGTATTTGCGCAAAACATCACCGGAGAATGTGAGTTCACATTTCTCCGGTTTCTTCTGCTCCATCATAATATCCAGCATCGTATCGTCGTTGAGCTTGCCTGCCTGCGAGAGCTTTTTCATCCGCTGCGCCTGTGACAGCGACGGCGTGGCCTGTTCGCTGTCGATGGCGGTCAGGAGCATTTGCTGTTCCTCCGGTTTGAGGTAGGACAGTTCGACGGCAGGCGTCATGGCGATTTTCTTGTCATCCACCATTTGCTGCAATTCTGGTTGCAGCTCGGTCAGGCGTATATATCGCTGTATCTGCGTTGAACTGTCAGGAGAATTTTGCGCCAAAATTTCTCTTGAAGTCTTACCATCAAAATTCTGTCCAACTTGGACAGAATTTCGTGTGTCACTCTTTTCAGCGGTTTTTGCCGGTCTGCCAGCCTTACGCCGAATCGCGTCCAGCTTCATTTTGTATGCCTGTGCACGTTCACTGGGGAGAATATCTTCTCTCTGAATGTTGCTGTCCACCATGAGGATCGTCGCCGTATCGTTGTCCATCTCACGGACGATGCACGGCATATCTGAGAGTCCTGCAAGCTCGCTGCCGTGCTTGCGCCGGTGTCCGGCGACGATCTCATAGCCGCCATCCTCGCGCGGACGGACGATGCCGGGTGTCAGAACGCCATATTCCTTGATGCTGTCCACAGTGTTCTGCATCGCTTCATCGTCGCGCACATGAAACGGATGGTTCGGAAAGGGATGCAGCTCGGCAAGCGGAATCCGCACAACTTTTTCGCAGGATTCTTCCGCGCGGCTTTCCTCCGTGGAGAACAGATCATCGAGCGAGGTCAGATTTATGCTTTTGGCGGAGCTTTTCAACTTTCATCACCTCCTTAGTCAGTTCCCGGTATGCTGCCGCGACCTTGCCGTTGGGGTCATGCGCATAGATGCTCTTGCCCTCGGCGCTGATCTCCGCTGCCCGGACAGACTGCGGAATATCCGATGCGAACACTTTCAGCTTGCTGCCGTAGGTATCGCGCAGCAGCGCACTGACCTCGCGGGCGTAATTTGTTCGGCTGTCTATCATCGTCAGCAGAATCCCGTCGATACGCAGCTTGGGGTTGATCTGCCGCCGCACTTTGGCGACAGTCTGCAAAAGCTGCTCCAGACCTTTGGCGGGAAGATACTGCGCCTGCACGGGAATGAGAACGCTATCCGCTGCCGCAAGCGCGTTGATCGTGAGCATCCCCAGCGACGGCATACAGTCGATGAGGATGTAATCATACTCGCGTTTTACGGTGTCCAGATATTGTTTGAGAATCTTTTCCCGCGACATGGCGTTCACCAGCGAAACCTCCAGACCGGACAGCTCGATATTTGCGGGCATGAGGTTCACCCCCTCCGCATGATGCAAAATGCCCTCTTTCGAGGGCATTGGTTCGTCCATGAGCGTCTTACCCATAACGGTTGCAAGTGTGACGGGCAGCTTGTCCGGCGTAGGAAATCCTAGACTCAGTGTCAGCGACCCCTGCGGGTCCGCGTCCACCAGCAAGACCCGTTTCCCAGCCTGCGCCAGGCCGATACCGAGATTTGCGCACGTCGTTGTCTTTCCCACGCCGCCCTTCTGGTTGGCAATGGCGATTGTATGTGTCATTTTGAAGTTCACCTCCTAAATATGTTTATAGATAATGACACAAAAACGTTAAAAAGATACGCAAAATGCCAGATATATATTGCTCTGTGAAGATAAAAATTGTATAATACAACTAAATCAAATAGAAAGGGTGCCTTTGATGGATAAAATAGAAAAGTCGTTATATTTGACTCAGCGAGAACACAAGGAAGTGTTCTCACAAGATGATCCTCGTACTAACTTTGTCCACGATAGGGATCGAATCATTCACTCAAAGGCATTTCGCCGTTTGATGCACAAAACCCAGATTTTTAATGCGAATAAGGGGGATCACTTTAGAAATCGTCTGACACATACACTAGAGGTTGCGCAAATTGCTCGTTCCATTGGTCGGCGAATGAACTTGAACGAGGACTTAATTGAGGCAATCGCATTAGGACATGACTTGGGGCATACCCCCTTTGGACATATCGGTGAGCGGAAACTGGGTGAGCTGATGCACGAGGGACTCAAGGGGGTATTCGATGGCTCTCAATTCAGCTTTAAGCATAATTTTCAGTCCGTTCGTGTGGTTGAGTATATTGAAAATAAATGTGATGAATTTCCGGGAATAAATCTTACATTGGCTGTTCGGGAGGGTATGATAAAACATACTAAATTGCAAACAAAAGATAGCAATGGTGTGAAGTATGATGTAGAGTATGAAAAGTCTGCACTAAACACAAATGGCTTCCGTATGGATTTACCGCATTCTATTACACTTGAGGGACAAGTCGTTGCCATAGCCGACGAAATAGCGCAATTAACACATGATATTGAAGATGGAATACGAGGAAATATTATTTCTTTCGATAATTTCGCAAGTTGCGAATTGGTAAAAAACTATCTTAACACTGCACAGCATAGTAATGATATAAATCCTAACTGTGCTCCACTGTCATACAATCAGAGGAGCCAGATTATAAAAGGGCTTGTTGGTTACCTCATCTCTGATGTTGCCAAGGCATCAGAAAGTAAGTTGGAGGCATATGAGAAAAAACACGGAATCCCGTCATTTGATTCGGAATTATCAGTTTATGAAGAGAATTGCGTTGGATTCTCAGAAAAGGTAAAATTGCAGGCTGACGATCTTGCAAAAAAGCGCGACAACTGGATTATTTTTTCAAAGGAGATTAGCCAAGCAGATTCAAAAGCGGAGTATTTCATCACACAAATTTTCAAAGCTTATTACAAGCATCCCAAGGAACTACCGGACTATATTTTGGCAAGATATTACGGGGAAAAGGACGCAGATGGCTTTGACCGCACAATCATTTCCGTAGAGGAATTGCAGCGCGACCCCAAATTTATACGGTTCATTTGTGACCATATTGCTGGGATGAGTGATCAGTTTGCCGCACGCGAGTATATGAATTTATATATTCCGAATTATCATTAAGTAGCAAGCCTAGCTGAATGGAGCATTTTACTACTCAAATGAGGTAACCTGTAATGATGAATATTAACAATAAGAGTTGGGAGAAACTCCGTGCGACGGACATAATCAAATTTTTATCGGATATTGAAGAAAGCATCTTTGTTGAGTTCAAATCTGATGACGAAGCGCCGAACAAATTGGTTAAGGAGATTTCAGCTTTTGCAAATACATACGGTGGGTATATTCTTTTGGGGGTCAGTGACGATAAAAGCGTTTGTGGCTGCACAAAATGGAGTGAACAGAGAATCCATACGGTAGTACATGATTCGTTATTTCCAGCTCCAAGTTTGGACGTAAAAAATTTTGTAATAGAGGGCAAAAAGGTTTATGTAATAAAAATTGAAGAAGGCTCTATGCCTCCCTATGTTACCAACAAAGGGGGCATATACCATAGAATTGGATCAGGATCTACACCGATTCAAGACTCAGGAAAACTGACTGAGTTATATAACAAGCGACAGGACTACATTTCCAGAGTCCGGAACAAGATCGAGATACCACCGTTAGAAAAAGACGCCGATCTCCCGAATAACATTTTTGGGTACATTGATCTTGGATTTGCCGTGACTTGCAAGGAACCTACATTCATTCAAAGGCATTATGATGATATTGACTACGGAGCAGTTTCTGAGTATTTGAAAAGTACGGTGGGTCTGAAGAATTATAGCGTCTCTCATGTTGGCTACTCTACATTTATAACAATCGGCGGAATTTCAGCCCAAAGAGAACAAGGATCAAACGTAGCATTACAGGCAGGAATCCATAATTATATGGAAGTTATGTGCGATGGAAGCGTAAAATTAAGAATCCTGTTGTGGGGGCGTAACGGGGTCGCTAAAGCTGACATCGGCTATATTGCTGGTATTTTGGGCTTTTTCCAAAAAATATATGGTATGCTGATTGGTGGGAATTTCTCAAAGATTTATGTATATGCTCACAAATATGAAAGACTGACAGTTCTAAAGCAGTTTAATCCGCTATTTTCAATGGAAATGCTACATGATCCCAAAACAGAAGAAAAAGGTCGTAAACTATATTCGCGGCATTGCGAGAAATACGGAAATACTCTGCTTGTTGCAGGAAACAGGCTCCCCGCAAATGACTATATCTTGATTGATAGGCGGTGGTTTAACGAAATAAAAGAAAAATACACGCAGGGCTCGCTAATCCAAGAATTGTTTTACTCCGAATATACTGATCTTGGGTACATCGATCCGCTTACTGTGGATAGCTAAAATAAAATGCGAACGCGGCGATACGCACTCGGTTCACATTCAGCCGCTATTTTGGCGGATATGTACTGCATGGCTGCCGCTGCGTTCGCATATAGAGCTAAAAAGTGCAGCGAATTTTACTGTGGCACAAATCTCTATCAAAAACAAAGAAAGCGGGCCGGTTTTAGCATCTTTCAAACATTTTATCTGTTTGAAGTGAGCTAAAACCGGCCCGCTTGGGAGAGCGTTCGGTTCGCATCCGAGAGGTCGAGAGTTCGAGTCTCTTCAGGTCCACCAAAGATAAAGACGCAGGAATTTAAATTCCTGCGTCTTATTTTTTATCTTTTTGGGTAGAATAGCAGTTAAAAACGGATTATTTATGATTGAACAAAACTTTTTGCGAGAATTGCAAAGTAGCAAGACGTAGCATATCCTAGCACGAAAATACACGGGTATGAACACAGTGACCGACACAGTAAAAAGGTGCAATTAAAATGCCGCGTCCATCTGGGCGGCGACTTTATCAATGCGGGTATCGAGGATATCGGTGTAGATGTCCATGGTGGTGGAGAGCTGCGCGTGGCCGAGGAATTTTTGAGCAAGCTTGAAGTCCACGCCGGCCTCGTAGAGCGCGGTCGCGTAGCCGTGGCGGATCTCGTGCGGGGAGACGGCGACGCCGGTGCGCTTGCGGTAGGCGTCGAATTGGTCGGTGACGAACCAGCCGGGGAGCGGACTTTTTCCGCCGTCGTTGGAAAAGATATAGCCGTGCTCCTTTTGTGGGAGTACAGCAGCCAGCGCGGGGAGTAACGGGACAGAGCGGATACCGGCAGCGGTCTTCGGCTCTTTAATCTGGGGCGTCGGGCCGGTATGGTAGACGCTGCGTCGGATGTAGATCCTGCCTTTCTCCCGGTCAATGTCCTCGTAGCGCAAGCCCTCGGCCTCGCCGCGGCGGCAGCCGGTATAATAGATCAGGAAGGCAAACAGGCCGAAGTCGTCGTTTAGGTTGTCCTTGATCTTCTGGATCTGATCAGCGGGCGGCGCGTGGCGGCGCTTCTGCGGAAGGTTCTTCGGGAGAAGAACTGCCTGCGCAGCGTTAAAAGAGACGTAACCTTCGCGCTGGGCTTTATTCAGGATCTGTCGGATGATTTGGCGCTGGGTGATGACGGTCTTCTTTGCGTGGGTCTTGGCAAACTGGTTGATGTACGTCTCAATCTCTTTGCTTGTGATCGTGGCGACATCCTCCGGGCCAAACTGCGCGACGGCGCGCTCATAGGCAGGGGAATAATTGCGCAGGGAATTCGGCGCAAGCGTTGGCTCGATCTCGTTCCACCAGGCGTGGGCGACGTCGGAGAACGGGACAGTCTTTGGCTTCTCGGCTTCAGCGCGGTAGGCCTTGATCTTGTTCCAGACCTCGCGGTCCGTCTTGCCGCGAAACGCTTTGCGCTTGCCGTTGACTGTGATGATGGATTCATGCAGGCCGTCCGGCCTGACGTAGTATTTGGGAATTGGCATCGTAAAACCTCCAAGAATACCGCTCTGGCTGATCGGGTTGGGGCGGTAATTTTCATGTGCGAATCCAGCCGATTGATGGGATGAGCACATCGGCCACAAGCGCAAGGGCACACAGCGAAAGAATGCCCAAGAAGATGAGCGTCACAAGCCGGTGCATACGCAGGGATTTCTGCTGCTGGGCAAGCTGCGCACGAAGGGCCGCGTTCTCGGCGCGGAGTTTTTCAGCATCGGAAGGCTCGGCAGGCTCGGCAGGCTCATCATGCGGGATGCCGAAATACTCATCCATAGAAACGCCCATCTCTCGGCAGATCGGGCCGACCGTGTAAACAGACGGATTTTTGATGTCGCCGCGAAAGAACTGGGATACGGTGCCGACGGAAAGGTCGGTATTTTCGGCTATATCCTGATTTGTTTTGTGCGGAGTGATCGTCTGCTTCTGCTCACGGCACAAATCAGATAATTTTTCCTTCAAAACATGTCATTCCCCCTAAAAAAGCAAGACGTCTGACTGCAAAAAGCAGCTGTCATATCTTTACAAGTCTACCATGGGCAGGCTATCCTATAGTTACAGACGGCTCCCGGTCGCCTGCGCAAGCAAAAAGCCCGCGCCGTTGTTCGGCCAGCGGCGCGGGCGACACCCACCTATATCTTACAACTTTTGGGAGGCGCGAACAAGACGTAAAGATTAACAAAAAAAGAACGCGGTTTTTGTGGAGAAATGGAGACGAACATGGAAAATAGGAGAGAACAGATCCAGAAACTAATCGAGCGGGCCACGCCGGAGCAGCTGAAGCTTATCCTGAAATTCCTGCGGACGATCATAAAATAAGCGCCGGAACGGGACACCGTTCCGGCAGGACGTTATGGGTTACAATGCTCGCATGGCTCATATCCGGCGTCAATGGCAGCATCTCTGGATTTGAAAATTCTACGGTTATCATCATCAGGAAGATAGGAGCACGATGAACGATGAAATTTATGACTCTTTTTATTCCCGACATATTCACTGGATACATAACCGGATGGACGATCAGAGCCAACACCAGAGGATTCATGCGAGGAAGAATTGGATGCAGAAGAAGGAGCGGACTGCGGATCGCTTTTTGCGGGGCGAGAAATAGCGTGAAACAGAAAAAAACCGACCAACAAAGAGACAAGTACAACGAACCATAGACGGGTAACTTTTTTCCGAGCATCAAAGCGCGTCTTCAACTCAGCGTATTCGGATTTAGCTACCGCTGCGTCATGCTTGTATAAAGCGGCTTCACGCTTTGCGATTGCAGCCTCCTGGCGGGCTATTGCTGCGCTCCTGCGGGAATCCATAACGACAGCATCTGCGGCAGAAAGAACGTCCTGCGTAGACTGGACGACGGCAGATACAGAAGCTAACTTCTTGTCATAAATACGGCGAAGCGCAACACACTGACAGTAGAATTCGTAGTCCTGAAGTGTCTGAATGGGCTTACCAGAGTATGGGTTGTATTTGCCTTTGGAAAGAGGGAAAGAAAGGCTGCTTTGAACGGCTACAATCTCTTTGCAATATGCCTTTTCGTCAATGTGAGGGTCTGGAAGAACGGGGGCGTGTGGGAGACTGCTTGAAGCGGAAAAGCGGATACCGGAATAATGGGGAACCGAGATATTAGTAACTGAGTCCGAGCGTTGCGTCGTCGTATCCGTTACGATATCCATCTTGGTAAGCCTCAGTTCGTGCTGCTTCCAAGTCATCGCTTGTGTACTGCCGCGGAGAGCAGGATGTGCAAAGGATGAGAAGAACAAGAAGCACGACGCAGATTATAGACATTGTTTCGGCATACGTCCGCATAAATACCACCCTCTACCAGAATACAGAAAATGCAGGGAGCAGTCAAGCGCACCTGAGATTTTCTGTATATTTTGACGAATAAAAAGAACACCGGAAGCAGGTTATTTGCTTCCGGTGATTTTTTTTGCGTATTCGAGGATGTTGTCCCAGAACTCCGGGGGCATTTCGAGGGCGGCTGCAATGCCGCGTTTGCGTGTGGATTCGTCGGCTTCGGCCAGAACGTCGGTAAACATCAAAGCCATGCGCTCGTTTTCACTGCGCTGGACGTACATTTCCCCTTCGCCGTCTTCCAGCCAAGCAAGCGAAACATTGAATTCTCGGCAGATATCCGAGATTGTGCGGTCACTGGGCATTTTTGAACCGGAACAAACGGCGGACACGAACGGCTGGCTCAAGTTGATGGTTTCGGCAAATTTCGTTTTTGTGATACCAAGGTCTTTGATTAAATAAGCGATTCGATCGTTGATTGTATTCAAGCTTTTCACCACCTTCTAGCCACAAGGTAACACAACGGAAATGAAATGTCAAGAAAAAATATAACCAAGGAATGAAATTATGCTTGACAACGGTTCTGAGGTATGCTAACGTATAACCAAGGAATGAACCGAGCGAGGTGAGAACAATGTCAGAGGAACAGAAGAAGCAGGTCGAGGGCGTGCTGCATGAGATGAAGCACATGAACCAGCAGCAGATCGAGGTCATGATCGCCTATATGCAGGGCGTGGCTACGGCGGCAAAGCTGATGAGCGAGAAGAAGGAGGCGTGAGGAAATGCCGAGAGAGCTGGAAGGATACCGGCCACAGCTGGAGCTGCTGACGGATATGTTTCCGGGCCGGGCGGCGATCGGGATCACGGAATGCCAGGCGGCGCTGGGGATCGACCGGCGGACGCTGCTGGCCGACCGGCGGTTCCCGGCCCGGCACATCGGGAACAAGTATACTGTGTCGCTCACGGAGCTGGCACGGTGGATGGTACAGAGATAGGAGGCTGACCCATGGGGAAGGAAAGGACCTACACCCTCACATTGAGCGGGCAGGAGCTGTATGATCTGATCGAGGCGGCGATGGTGTGTGAGTGCCAGGCGGCGCAGATCATTAACGGACTCAAGCGCAAGGGGCTTGACCTGGACGCGCAGAAGCTCGTGACGCAAAACGCCCGTCTGGCGCGGCTCGTCAGACGGATGCAGGAGACGAAGGAGGAAACCAATGGATAACGGGAAGGTACACGTCGAGATCGGCATGGACGGCAAAAAAACGGTATCTGCGCTATCCGGCAGCGCGCTGGAACTGAGCGCTGCTGCCGCGCGAATCCTGAACATATTTTATGCCGCGTTCTGCCAGCGGGGAATAGGCGAGGAATTCAAGGAAACCATGCGCTACTGCGTGAACCGGGAGGACAGCCCGGTATGGAGGAAGGAGTTGGCAGAATGAGGACCAATCTTGCAGAGCGGCGGATCGGGTATGAGCCGCCGGAAGTTCATGAAGGGGAAAGTCTGGAGGAACGCCGGGAGAGAATCCGGGCAATCTACCAGTGGCGCAAGGCCATGCGGCGGCTGGCGAAGGTGGGCTGCATCTGGCTATCGGGCGTGGGCTTCGCGCTGTGCATCATCGAAGGCTGCGCCCACGCGACGGAGATCGCCGCCGTCCTCGGCTTCGTATCGCTCATGGCGTTTTTTACAGGGGTTTGCCTGTACGAGTGAAGCGCCATGAGGCAGGAAGAAAAGCGTATCCCGATAAATTTCCGCCCGGATCAGCTGGCGGACGTGATCGAGGCGGTGAACGCCTACGCGGACGATCTCAAGAATGATCGGGCGCTCCTGTACGAAATGCCGCGGATCGATCACGAAACAACGGACGCGCTGCTCGAGCAGGAAACACGGCTGCAAAAGCTGGCGTACTGGCTCATGAAAGTGCAGGAGGAAACCTTATAACAAAAACAGGAGGCAAACCATGAGGCAAAATAGCATCGGATACCCCGGCGAGCGGGACGCGCAGCGCCCGGACATCGCCAAGCAGGCCGGATATACCGGCAATAATCATTGGATCGTTACATACAACGGCAAGCAGCTCAAAGTACGCGCGGCGGATGAGATTGCCGCCTTGTACACGGCGGCCAAACACTGGGGCTGCGACTGGACGCGGCCTGAGTACCACCAGAACGCGCGGGCAGACAAGCTCCCGTACACGCCGGATTACCGGCCGGGGGCGCTGGTATGAGCACGCAGGGGAAGCCGTTGCGCTGCGAGATCATCCACGATAATTTTCAGAACTACAAGAAGTACAACGTGCCGAAAGCACAGCTTGTGATTGCGGATATCCCGTACAACATCGGCGCGGACGCCTATGGCTCGAATCCTATGTGGTACAAGGGCGGTGACAACGCAAACGGGGAAAGCAAGTACGCAAAAAAGAGCTTTTTTAATTCGGACGGCTATTTCAAGATCGCCGAGTATATGCACTTCTGCTCCCGGCTGCTGAAGCCGGAGCCGAAGGAAAAGGGAAAAGCCCCGGCCATGATCGTATTTTGCGCGTTCGATCAGATACATACAGTCGCGGAATACGGCGCGCGGTACGGCTTTAAAAACTGGTATCCGCTTTTCTTCTGCAAGAATTATTCCGCGCAGGTGCTCAAAGCCAATATGCGGATTGTCGGCGCGACAGAATTCGCGGTCGTCCTGTACCGGGACAAACTGCCGAAATTCAACAACGGGCGGCAGATCGGCGAGGACGGGAAGCCCATTCGGGGAACTGGCAAAATGGTGTTCGACTGGTTCCAGTGGGAGAGGGACGGGAAGGACATTCCGAAGATCCACCCCACGCAGAAGCCGGTGAAGGTGCTCCGACGTCTGATCGAGATCTTTACGGATCCCGGCGAGCTTGTGATCGATCCGTGCTGCGGCTCCGGTTCGACGTTACGCGCAGCTGCGGAGGCAGGCAGAAGCGCAATCGGATTTGAAATTGATAAAAGCTTCTATCTGGCAGCGAAAGAGAAAATGCTTGCCGGAGCGAGGGGAAACCAGGAAGCGGCCAACGTCGATGGAAGCCAGATGACAATCGGAGAAATAACAGAGGCTGCACAGCAAGGAGGAACACCGGCATGAGATTTGTTTGCGACTGCTGCAATGATCTGACGAACATCGAGGCAGACCGGATGGAGATCCAGGGCGAGAAGCTGATGGTGTATAGCCGCGGGCGGCTGGTCTACGTGGCGGATCTGGGGCAGATCATGCTGGCCAAGTTGACGCCGACGGCGAAGGAAACAAAATGCTGACGCATCTGAGCCTGTTTTCCGGGATCGGCGGGCTTGATCTGGCTGCCGAGTGGGCCGGATTTACGACCGTCGGGCAGTGTGAGTTTGCCGACTACCCGACGAAGGTGCTGGAAAAGCACTGGCCGGACGTGCCGCGCTGGCGCGACGTCCGGACACTGACAAAGGAGAGTTTTTATGAGCGGACAGGCCTACGAACAGTTGACGTTCTTTCCGGCGGATTCCCATGCCAGCCCTTCTCCGTGGCTGGAAAGCAAAAGGGCAAAGGGGATGATCGATACCTCTGGCCGGAGATGCTACGAGTTATCACAGAGCTGCGCCCGCGTTGCGTTGTCGGTGAGAACGTTCCTGGAATCATCAAGATTGCCGCCGGGCAGGTGGTCAAGGATCTGGAGCGTGCTGGCTATCACGTCGTCGTGTTTAATTTTGAGGCTGCGGCTGTCGGAGCTTGGCACAGGAGATCGAGAGTGTTTTTCGTTGCGACCGACGCCGAACACGATGGATGCGCTTCCGCCGAAATCGTCGGAAGCGCTGAAGAAGGAAATGACGGTATCGCGCCCAGGACGGAAGCAGCCGTGCAACCTGCGGGACTGGGTAGCTGTACAGGAGGGGAAGAGCCTGTGGCCGACGCCGACGGCTCGGGACTGCAAGGGCGCAAACAGTCTGAAACACCTGACACAGCCGAAGACGCCGGGGAACAACCATCACGTGTGCCAGCTGGCGAATGCAATGAAGCTGTTTACGGCACCATGTGCAGCGGATGCGCAGGGGACGCACGGTGGGGACAATCACAGGAGCTTGCGGACGGACGTTGGTGGGCAGCTGAACCCGACGTGGGTAGAGTGGCTCATGGGATTCCCGCTAGGGTGGACAGACTTAAATGCCTCGGGAACGCTGTAGTGCCGCAGCAGGCATACCCGATTTTTAAGGCATTGATGGAGGAGCTGGACCGATGGACTTAGAACGAACCATGGAGGACGGCGTTTTGCCGGGACAAATGGTTCTTGAAGGAATGGAGGAGGACACGCTATGACAGACAAGAAAATCGTGCAGGCGCTGCGGCGCTGCCAATTTGGGGCACCGTGCGCTCGCTGCCCGGCAGTGAGCTATAAAAACTGCATGGACGAGATGCATAAGTGCGCAGCCGACCTCATCGAGCGTCTGACCGCCGAGAACGCGGCGCTGCGGGAGAAACAGCGGTGGATTCCGGTGACGGAGCGGCCGCCGGAGGAACGAACACTTGTAAACGTGGTGTGGGTGAACAGAGAACCAGAGCCGTACTACAAAAAAATAAAGGGCGTTCCGTTTTCTGATACTGCGTGCTTTTACAGAGGGAGATGGTATTGGGATTCTCCTGTAGTCCTCGATCTGTTGGCAGAATACGGGGAAGATGAGATTGATCTTGTAGACGAGGCAGTGGAAATCACCCATTGGATGCCGCTGCCGGAAGCACCGGAGGGAGGAGGCAAGCATGAGTAAAGCTGTTTTGATCAGCATCCGCCCGGAGTGGTGTGAGAAGATCATGGCCGGGCAGAAGACCATCGAGGTGCGCAAGACGCGCCCAAAGATGGATATGCCGTTTAAGTGCTATATCTACTGCACAAAACCGGAGGAAAAGCTACTCACCATTATGAAAGACGGCGATGAGAATTATGGAGAGACGTATCACGGCAAGCCGGTTTTCATAAAGACGGAAAAAGCGCCGACCACTGGCTTATGGGGTAAGCGGCAAAAGGTTATCGGCGAGTTTGTATGCGACAACATTTTTGAAAGGATCGTCAGAGTAGGAGCAATCTGTGAACCGCCGAAATATTGCATCTGCGATTGGAACATGGACTGCACACCACTTGATACGCTTCTTGCGGATGCTTGCCTGACAAAAGACGAGCTGGAGAAGTATCTGGACGGCGGCGTCGGCTACGGATGGCACATTTCCAACCTCAGAATTTACGATCACCCGCGCGATCTGTGGGAGTTTACCGGCCTGCGGGAGACAAAATTCGGAGCAGAACCGGTGCCAATCACCCGCCCGCCGCAGAGCTGGCGGTATGTGGAGGAAGAGATATGGAACGATTGACAAGTCCTAATATCAACGTAGACCCGGATACCGACCGATTTCTGCACGCCGCGATTGGCGGCAAGAAAATCGACTGGAAGCAGTCCCGGGACAGCACGCTCAACGTGCTGATCAACGGCCCAACGAGCAACGGCTTTGGAAAGGATATTTTCCGCAAGATGGCCCGCGATCTGTACGGACGGCTGAAAGCCTACGAGGATACGGGATGGACACCGGAGATGCTGCGTAAGCTGGGCGAAAATGCCTGGCATCTGTGGGATTTCGCGCAGGCTGCGGAAAACATGACGGTCGGACGGTTGAAAGAGTTTGCCGAGGCCGACAAGGACGGGCGCGTGGTCGTGCTGCCGTGCAAGGTGGGTGATACAGTGTGGCGCATTGTCCGGGACGGAGAACCACACATCACACGGGACGAAGTACGCGATATGTACTTCGCGGACGATATGACACTGTGCGTCGAGCTGGTCGGCGGGAGAGTTACCTTTACCGAGAAATTCGGAAAAACTGTATTTTTGAGCCGCGAAGAAGCCGAGAAGGCTTTGCAGGAAATGGGGGGCAAGAAGAATGGCGTATAACGTTTATTTTTCTTGCGATACGTGCGGAGCCACATATAACTGGGTAAACCACACGGTTTCACAATCTACTGCCGCGAGGATTGCGAGAAGCGATGGGTGGAGCGTTGGGAAACGTGGATGGTTTTGCCCGGAGTGTCGGAAAAAGAGGAGGAAGAGAGACCATGCCTGACGAATACATCAGCCGCGAAGCGGCGCTGAAAGATTTTGGAGCCAGCAACGCTCAAAATCCGAACTGGACACCTCAGCGTGTGAAAACGCTCCTGCTGCGTCAGCCAGCCGCAGACGTTGCGGAGGTGGTGCGGTGCAAGGACTGCAGGCACAGTAAGTATGCAGCGTGGTGCGAGGGATATGCGTGCTGCAGAACAGTTGGAGAGTATCATCACGCAGATTTTGGATGCACAGCCGGAAAACCGCGAACAAACGGAGTTACAGAATGAGCGGACTGCGGTTTGCCCGTGGGGGCGCGAAAGGAGGAAAGCTGATGCAGGATTGCTGTTTGACATGCAAGAAGTTGGAATACAGAAAGAACTACGTTTACCCGTATCGGTGCTTGCTGAATAAGGCAGAACGGTTCTCAGAGGATGAATGTCTTAGACGGGTAATGGAAGTCTATAAGTGCGACAAGTACGAGGAAGCAGATTTGGATGACTATTGTAGTCGGGGCGAGAAGAAGGGCGTGACCGAATGAGCGGACTGCGGTTTGAATCCATGGCGGACATGCCGCCGAGGATGCGGGAGCTTTATGCACGGCAGCAGATGCCGGGGGCTGCCGCGGCGCCGAAGAAGGCCTCGAAGTATCACAGCACGCCCGCCGAGCGCGGAGAGCTGCGCTTCGACAGCCAGAAGGAGGCGCGGCGGTACGACGAGCTGATGGTGATGCTCCGGGCTGGCATTATCTCCGATCTGCGCCTGCAGCAGCAGTTCACGCTGCAGGAATCTTATATGACAGAGACCGGAGAGCGGATCCGAGCGGTGCGGTACACGGCGGACTTTTCGTACAAATTCGGAGGCAAGCTCGTCGTCGAGGACGTGAAGTCCAAGCCGACGCGGACGAAGGAGTACCTGCGCAATAAAAAATTCATGCGCTCGAAATTCGGAATCGATATACAGGAGATTTAAAAATGCCGGAAGAAAAAAACGAATGCCGGACGGGAATGCCGTGCGGCCTGCCGAAAAGCGGGAACGCCTGCATGAACCGCACGACGGCCTGCTGCCTGAAATGCGGCTGGAATCCGGATGAGCAGGTGCGGCGCAGGGCGCTGCCGCTCGTCAAGGGCGCGGACGGCCTGCTGCACAAGGATATCAGCACCAAGGAATAGGCAATCAGCCGGGGCCCATATTTTATCGGACTTATGCCGCAGGCGCTCCGCCATGAGACGGCTGCGGAAGGAAACCCCGGCTTTGCACCCGGCGCACGGCAAATCCCTCAAGCACGTGCGCCGGGAAAGCGCGTGAGACGTGCGCAAAAACGTCATCCCACACGGGGTATCGCATAGGCCCCGTGCATCGCTTGCCTCCTTTTTATAAGCCGCCTGACGGCAGTCAAGGGCGGCTCGCCCGGAAATGCGCAGCGTTTGACAAGCGAGCGCGGCGCGCCGGTGCGCAGGCGGTGAAAGCCCGTCCTGCCTACGGGGGCCGGAATACCGGCTCCCAGACGAAGGAGTGTGAAACTATGGGCAAATCCAACAAGGTCGCGCTGGTCTGCCAGGTCTGCGGGGCCACATTTTACAAAGTGCCAAGCGCGATCACGATGGAGACAAGGTGCTGTTCGAAGGAGTGCCGCGGGAAAGTGCAGGCAGAAAGACTGGAGCTGCGCCGCCGGGAGCTTGCAAAGGAGCTGGATGGCCTGCGCACCGAGAGCCCGGAAGGAGAAAAGCGCCTGCCGCACAGGCTCGTCCGAATCCGCATAACGGCCAAAGTCCCGGTATGGCCGGAATACCAGCCAAGGATCGGAGCCACATACCAAGCGGAGCGGTACCCAATGTTCAAAGCGCCGGGATATGTGATCGAGTCCGGCGGCAAAAGAATCAATATCCGCGCCAATGAGTGCGTGGAAGTATGAAAGGAGATCAAAATGGCAGGAATCATGGGACTGTTCGCGTCAGAGCTGGATGAGTTTGTCGCGTACTATGACAACCAATTCTGGGACGCGAGTTTCCACGGCGAGACTTACCCGCCGCGGATCATCATGGAGCGCTCTACGCCGCCGCTCTACCGGGTGGAGGACGACGGCTCAAAGACGCTGGAGCCGAATCCGACGATCCAGATCATCGGCAGCGTGGACACGGAGGTCGTCACGACCGGCAAGCTCCAGATCAGCAAAAAGGACTTCACCAAGCTGACCAACCGCGCCGCCGCTCTGCTGGAGCTGTTTCTGCACGGCTTTATGCAGGAGCGCAAGGAAATGGAGGCGGCGCAGGAATGACAGACACAAAAAACATCTATTGGTCTGCGATTGAGACATTTGGCTATGATTTGCAGATTGCGGTTGCAATAGAAGAAATGGCAGAGCTGACAAAGGAGCTGTGCAAGGCGCAGCGGGTGACGTTTGCGGGCCGCGGTGGGCTTGGGGACGGACTGATTGACAACTATGACGAGATCGCCGAGGAGATCGCGGACGTGCAGATCGTACTGGATGAAATGATGTGGGCGTTCGGTGTAGCGGCAGAGGTACAGTACGCCAGAAAGCAAAAGCTTGCTCGTCTGGAAATGCGGATCGAGAAGGCAAGAGAGGAACGCGGGGATAATCGTGAGCATACCGCACATTGGGAAGACCCGGGCCAGAAGGGGGATCTGTGGTATGCAAAGCTGAATGGGCCGGGGCCAGACCCCAAAGGAGCGCGAGGCGCGTGGGGGTACTGCCCGAAATGCGGGGCATCAGATTGCGAATGGGACGCTGAGACAGACGTATGCACATGCAAGGCGTGCGGATACACGAACTGACCGTTGAAACTGTGGCCGGAATCTCCGGCCACGCTTTGAGCGGGCAGATGGCCCGAAGCCTATGGGCACAGAAAGGAGAACAAAAATGCAAAAGTACATCGGAACAAAAATGGTAGAGGCGGAGAAAACAGAAAATGGATACCGAGTGCGGTATGAGGACGGGTATGAGAGCTTTAGCCCAGCAGATGTGTTTGAAAAGGCGTACATGCCGCTTTTGGCGAACGGATGCTTGAAAACAGAGAAACCGAGCATCAGCCAGAGGATGGTTGATGATTTCATCGCATTCCATGAGGTGAAAACGCTCGGAGTAAAAACGACCATCGTAAGGGCTGTTCTTAGAAATGGCTTTGAAATCGTTGAAAGTTCGAGCTGCGTGAGCGCCGAGAACTACGACGAGACGATGGGCGAAGCTATCTGCATGGGCAAAGTGAAAGACAAAGTGTGGATGTTGCTCGGGTTCTTGTTGCAGACGGCAGTAAATGGTACCCGCGGCGACGCGACATGTTCGGATGATCGTTGAACGCATGGCCGGAATATCCGGCCACGCTTTGAGCGGGCAGAAGACCTGTAGGGGCGGACGGCTCTGTTCGCCCGGGAGAAAGAGGTGTGGATGATGGCAAAGAGACACAAGCGCCGCCTGTTTACAGGGGCGGTATGTACGCAGATCGTTTATACCGTATCCGATGGCGCGGACAAAAAAACCAGCAAACCGCGAAAGCCGCGCTTCCAGACGCAGGCGGAGCGCGATGAATTCAATAGCAAGCAATCGCTGGATCGGCTCGTTGCGCTGATGAACGCCAATTTCTCGCCCACAAGCCTGTATTCTACCCTTACATTGGATACAGAAAACGAGGTACATACCGCAGAGGAAATGCGCAGAGTGCGCGACAACCTTGTGCGCCGCATGCAGTATCACTATCCGGAGGCCAAAATCGTTGCTTTCTACGGAAGAGGAAAAACAACCAATCGCTTCCATTTGCACCTGGTAACAGAGGGGATCCCGGAAGAAGCCATCGGCAGGCTTTGGGGGCTCGGCAGCGTGATCGAGGTTCGGCACCTGCGAAAGCACAACTATTATATAGATGAACAGGGCAACAAGGTTGACCACGGGCAGGACTACACAGCCCTTGCCAGCTACCTGCACGCGCATTGGAGAAAGGAATTCGGCGGCCACAGATACAAGGCGACGCGCAATTGCGTCCGACCCGAGCCGGAGCCAGCAACCGAGGCCGTGCGCGAGTACAGCCCCAAGCATCCGCCCGTCGCCCCGCGCGGCTATATCCTCGTCGAGGCCCGGGCGACAAAGTACGGGTATCAATATTATAAGTATGTAGTCGATCCAAGATCAGAGAACAAGCGGAACGGGAGCCGCTTAAATTAAGCCTTGTATATGCGTAAGGTTTTAAGACGAAAGGGTGATAGGGACGAGCGACTACTGGCACAGGGAGTATATCTGCCCATTCTGGCAGGCAGCCGGGAAAAAGACGATCCGCTGCGAGGGAGAATGCGTGCTCGCATTTCCTGAGCGGCGGGAGACGTCAGACTACATCACGCGATACTGCGCCAGCTTTGACTACGTGCGGTGCAGCATCGCGGCGGCGAAGCTCCGATACTACGAAAGAACAGAATGAGAGCCGAAGCGCATGCGGAACGCCGTATGCGCTCATTCTGCGTGCGTGGGGTGAAAAGATTTTCTGGATACGCTATGCTGAAAAGCAGAAGGGAGGCGTGAGCCATGGCGAGGAAACCGAAGTATGAGTCCGTGGAGCAGATCGAAAGGCTGATCGAGGCGTATTTTGAGAGCTGCAAGGGAGAGATCCTGCGGGATAAGGACGGGGACATCGTTTTCAACCAGAAAGACGGGACACCGGTCTGGGTGAACCGGAAGCCGCCGACGATCCCGGGGCTTGCGCTGGCGCTGGGCTTTTCCAGCAGGCAAAGTCTGTACAACTACAAGGCCAGGAAAGAATTTATGGACACGATTTCGCGCGCGCAGACGCGCGTGGAACAATATACGGCCGAAAGACTGTTCGATCGGGATTCTCAGCGTGGGGCACAGTTCGCGCTGGAGTATGGGTTCCGCTACAGACGGGATGCGGAGGGCGAAAAAAAGGATGAAAGCCAGAGGATCACGATGGAGGCGGAGGCGGAGGCTTACGCGGGATGAAAAAGCGCTGCTTCGGAGAACCGAACGAAAAGCAAAAGCTGTTTCTGCTGGACCATCACCGGCATGTGGCCTATGGCGGCGCGCGCGGCGGAGGGAAAAGCTGGGCTGTGCGGACGAAGGCAAAGCTGCTGGCACTGCACTTCGCAGGGATCAAGGTTCTGATCGTCAGGCGCGCGATGCCTGAGCTCCGAAACAACCACATCGAGCCGCTGAAAAAAGAGCTGGCGGGGATCGCAAAGTACAATACCACCGACAAGACCTTCCGGTTCCCAAACGGATCGACGATCACGTTCGGTTACTGCGACAACGCGGGAGATCTGGGGCAATACCAGGGCGCGGAATACGACGTGCTGTTCATTGACGAGGCCGGGCAGCTGCAAAAGGAGTGGATCGACCAGATCAACGCCTGCGTGCGCGGCACGAACCCGTTTCCAAAGCGGACGTACTACACGCTGAACCCGGGCGGCCCGGCACATGCGTATTTCAAGCGCCTGTTCATTGACCGCAGATTTGAGGACAAAGAGAAGCCGGAAAACTACAGCTTCATTCAGGCGCTGGTGCAGGACAACAAAGTCCTGATGCAGATCCAGCCGGAGTATATCGAGCAGCTCGAAACACTGCCGCCGAAGCTGCGCGAGGCATGGCTGTATGGCAGGTGGGACGTCTACGAAGGGCAATTCTTTGAGGACTTCCGGGACGATCCGGAACACTACAAAGACAGGCGCTGGACGCATGTCATTGAGCCGTTTGAGATCCCGGACGGGTGGACGATCTGCCGGAGCTATGACTTTGGCTACGGAAAGCCGTTTTCCTGTGCGTGGTGGGCGGTCGACTATGACGGCGTGATCTATCGCATTCTGGAGCTTTACGGATGCACGAAGGCACCGAACGAGGGCGTCAAGTGGAACCCGGACAAACAGTTTGCGGAGATCAGCAGGATCGAGCGGACGCATGCGTGGCTCAAAGGGAAGAACATCATCGGCGTCGCAGACCCGGCGTGCTGGGCGGCGGATCGCGGAGAGAGCATCATGCAGACCGCAGCGAAATACGGTGTATATTTTTCACCGGGAGACAACGAGCGCATTGCGGGGTGGATGCAGTGCCACTACCGGCTGCAATTTGACGCGGATGGATACCCGCGCATGTACGTCTTCGCCGGATGCAAGGCGTTCATCCGGACGATCCCAATGCTCATGTACGACGAGCACAAGGTGGAGGATCTGGATACGAAAATGGAGGATCACTGCGCGGACGAATGGCGGTATATGTGCATGTCGCGGCCAATCAAGCCGACGGTACCGGCAGAAGCACCGCCGGTTCTGTTTGATCCCCTGGACATGATGAAAAGGAGGTAAGGCCATGCTGGCACCACAACTGACGGAGACTGAGAAGCAGACCATGATGACGGAGGTCTTTCTCGGATACAACCACAACCTAGAACTCGCGGACGGGGAGTTTTACGACATGGAGAATCTGTCGGCGGACGAGTATCCGCTGCTCGCGCCGCGGCCAAGGCGGGGGACGGCGCAGGCAATCGAGGGCGTGCAGGGCATTCTGGCGAAGGATGCGCTGTGCTGGGTGCAGAATCAGGTGCTTTACATCAATGGCGCTTCCATGGAGAGCTACATGCCGTCGGTCAGCATCAAGGCGGGAGAAAAGCAGCTTGTTTCCATGGGCGCGTATCTGTGCATCTTCCCGGACGGGATCTACTTCAACACGGAAAAATACTCCGACAACGGCTACATGGGGCAGGAGAACGTGGTCGACGCGGCGAGCTCGAACGTGGAAATTTCCCTCTGTCTCGTCGATGGGTCGGCGCTGACGGTCAGTTATTCGCAGGCATCGCAGCCGGAAAGCCCGTCGAACGGGCAGTACTGGCTGGACACGTCCGGCAAGCTCCACACGCTCAAGCAGTGGGCGGAAGCGACAAGCCAGTGGGTGAGCGTGCCGACGGTATACCTGAAGCTGTCGGCGAACGGCATCGGCAGGGGCTTCAGGCAGTATGACGGCATTCAGCTGTCAGGGCTGACGGGAAACGAGCAGATCGAAAAGCTGAACGGCAGCCAGATCCTGTACGACGTGGGCGAGAGCTACCTCGTGATCGTGGGCCTTGTCGACGAGACGACGAAGGTGACGAGCGGGACCGTGAAGACGGCGCGGAAGGTCCCAAGCATGGACTTCATCACCGAGAGCGGGAATCGGCTGTGGGGCTGCAAGTACGGCGTGGCGGACGGCGAGACCGTCAATGAGATCTACTGCTGCAAGCTGGGCGATTTTAAGAACTGGGAGTGCTACCAGGGCGTGTCGACGGATTCATGGCGCGCGAGCTGCGGAACGGACGGAAAGTGGACAGGCGCGGCGACGCTGGCCGACAGTCCGATTTTCTTCAAGGAAGACTGCTTCCACCGGGTATATCCGTCGGCGACGGGGGCACATCAGGTGGTCGTGCAGAAATGCGCGGGTGTGCAGAATGGGTCTGCCAAGAGCCTCGTCGTGGTGGACGACCGGCTGTATTACAAATCGAGGATGGGCGTCTGCGTGTACGACGGGAGTTTGCCGCAGGAGATCGGCAGCTGCTTCGGGACGAAGCTCTACTACAATGCCGTGGCCGGCGGCGCCAGAGGAAAGTATTTCATCAGCATGGAGGATGAAGGCCATAACTGGTCGCTGTTCGTCTACGACACGAGAAAAGGCCTGTGGCACCGGGAGGACGCGACGCACGCGGAAGCTTTTGCCCGGGTGGACGATGAGCTGTACTTCCTTGAGGATGGAACGCTCAGGACCGTTTACGGCACAGCCGGGACGAAGGACGGGCCGGTCGGGTGGATGGCGGAGACGGGGATCATGACGTATGGCCTTGTCGGAAAGAAATACGTCTCGCGCATCAATCTGCGGATGCAGCTGCCGAAGGGGTCGAGCGTCGATTTCTGGGTTCAGTATGATTCGGACGGCGTGTGGCGGCACTGCGGGCACATCGAGGGCCGGGGACTGCGTACCTTCCTGCTGCCGATCCGACCCGCGCGGTGCGACCATCTGAAGTTTCGGCTGACAGGAAAGGGCGAGATGAAGCTGTTCAGCCTAGCGAGAGTCCTGGAGGCGGGAAGCGATGCGTAAGACGGGAGGTGCAACATGGGTAGTCTGACACTGGCATACCCGTCCATCGCGGGGAAGACGACGCAGGAGCAGCTGGAGAGCATGCGGCGGTATCTGTGCAGCGTGACGGAGCAGCTGAACCTTGCCGACTGGTCGGCGAAGGCGACGCTGACGGAGATCTCGCAGGCCATCGACGCGGACAGCCTGCCGGAGGCGGAGAAGAAGACAACGCTTTCGGGATACGCGGCTTTAAAGTCCCTCATCATCAAGACGGCGGACTTCGCCGCGGCGAACTCGGAGACGTGGTCGACGAAGCTGTCCGGCAGCTATGTGGCCATCTCGGACTTCGGAAAGTATCTCGAGAAGACGCAGCTGACGATCGAGGGCAATTCCGTCGGCATCAAACAGCTGTATGACTACACGGCGGGCGTCAACAATCAGTTCTCGGTGAACTCGCAGCAGTACATCAAGACGGGGCTGCTGTACTACAAGGACGCTGTTCCGGTGTACGGCGTGGGCGTGGGGAACATCGAGACGACGGTGACGGACGGCGGCGAACGGGTCATCGACCAGACGAAAAATGAGCTGGTGACGGTGACGCCGAACCGGGTGAGTTTCTGGCAGGACGGGAAGGAGGTCGCGTATTTAAGCGACAAGAAGCTGCATTTCCCATCCGGAACGCTGGAGGCGGCGGGGGCGGTGCTGTCGGGGAAGATCACGGCGGCAGCCGACTCGACCTTCGGGCCGTGGACGATCTCGGAGAGCAGCATTTTCCGCACGGCCAATGAATTTGGCGGCAGCGCTAGCATGTACTTCGGCACGAGCGGGCTTTCCATCAAGGACAAATTCAAGGTCGACGCGAACGGAAAGCTGACGTGCACGGGGGCTGAGATCGGCGGAACGATCAACGCAACGGATCTGAGGCTCGACGGTACGAGCATACAGACGAAGCTCAAGCAGATCATGGATGAGATCGAGATCATTACTGACGGGCTTGTGACTGTTGGGCTGGAGATCGCGGGCACGAATTTTTCCGATGGCGAGATCAGCACGGAGGCAGGCAGCCTGAACTTTACGGGCTCGTCGTCCGCAGATTACGCCGTGGAACTGTCCAGCCCTGCGGTGCGCATCAAGTCGACAGAGGGATCTGTGTATCTGCAGAACAAGGATGAAAGCGCGTGGATCCAGCTGCTCGCAAGCGGGAAGATCATTTTCCATGCAGCGTCCATCGAGGGGATCAGCACCGCAACGCCGGTGTTTGGGTGAGGATATGGCGACGTATACGGAAAAATGCTATACCGACAATGGTGGAACGCTGATGGCGACGTTGACCGAAGAAATTGAGGGGACAGAAATTGCGGTCACAGATACGCTGGCCTACAAAACATATGGGAAGGCATATGTTTTTATGATATGCAGAGGCGCAGGGCAGATGGATCGCTGGATCAAGGGCGAAAGCATCAATTTAAACCGGATACAACAAGGCGGATCCGTGATAAGATTTTACTTTGTCCGTCGCGTTCAAGTTTCAGATTTTGCGTGGACAGACAATGATGATGAAAAAATCAAGGCTGGGCAGCATGTGTCGAATCTGACCGCAGCTGCGATGAATGACTTGTATCAAAAGCTGATCGCTATGGGCGAGCTGACATTAGTGCGGACTGATACTGTTCCTACAATTGTGCCTGGGGATACTATAACGGCAAGCATTGTCAGACAGGCGTTTAATGGGATAGGGGGAGGGCTGCGATATGTTGATGAAGATGCGAGGCAAGCAATGTATGATGGGGTTAAGCCTGACAGCATCCAAAAAGGAGCCCCGATTTATGCACGGATACTGCTGAACATGAAGGCCGGAGTAAACAAGCTGATTCAGGCAATGCGGCCATAGCGGCGGAAGGAGATTGAAATGAACATCACAAAGGCAATCGTGCAGCTGCGGGAGCGGCTGATCATGGACATCAACCGGGCGGGGCTGCCGCCGGTCGTGGTGGGGCTTGTGCTGGACGGAATCCGGCATGAGGTCGAGCTGCTGACGGCAGCAGATATGCGGAAGGAGGACACAGAGGATGCAGGAAGAGCAGATGCAGCTGAGAATGCAGAATGAGCAGGCGAGCGGGCTGTTGGCGCGAAAGGCCATCGGCGAAGAGCAGGCCAGAAAGGCCATGGACACGCTGCAGAAATACCGGCAGGGAAAGAGCGCCCTGGAGGCACGGGTCATTGCGTCGGAGGACTGGTGGCGCATGCGCAGCTGGCAGCGGATCCAGAAGGGGAACCCGGAGGACGACAAGTGGACGTCGGCGTGGCTCTTCAACGTCATCATGGGCAAGCACGCGGACGCGATCGCGGCCTATCCGGCCCCGGCCATCCGCCCGCGGGAACCGGACGACCGGGAGGAGGCAGCGAAGCTTTCCTCGGTGCTGCCGGTCATTCTGGAACAGAACGACTTCGAAGAGGTCTATTCCGACAGCCAGTGGACGAAACTCAAGCAGGGGACGCTCATCTGGCATGTGAAATGGGATTCTTCGAAGCTGAACGGACTCGGGGATATCTCGGTGCAGCCGGTGGATATTCTGTCTTTCTTCTGGGAGCCGGGCGTGCGGGATCTGCAGAAGTCGAAGAACATCTTCCTGACGGAGATGGTGGACAACGATCTGCTGCTCGCGAAGTACCCGGAGCTGCAGGGAAAGCTCAATTCCAATCCGCAGATCCAGCAGAAGTACAACACGGACGACGTCATCAGCTTTGACGGGAAATCCATGGTGGTAGACTGGTATTACAAGAAATATCAGAACGGCCGGCAGGTACTGCACTTCGCGAAGCTGGTGGGCGATACGGTTTTGCAGTCGACGGAGAACGATACGGAACAGAAATATGACACGCTGACGCTGCCGGACGGGAGCATTGTGCAGCAGCCGGCCGGGCGGCCCATGGCCGAGACGGGGCTGTATGACGACGGGGAATACCCGTTTGTGGTCGACGCGCTGTTTCCGGTGGAGGGCAGCATTGCCGGGTATGGGTATATCGACATCGGCAAGTCGACGCAGGAGCAGATCGACCGGATGAACCAGGCGATTGTAAAGAACGCGATCATGGCGACGACGCCTCGGTGGTTCAAGCGGTCGGACGGGTCGGTCAACGAGCAGGAGTTCGCGGACTGGACGAAGCCGTTTGTGCATGTGGATGGGAATCTGGGGCAGGACAGTCTGGTTCCGATCCAGGTGAACATGCTCAGCAGCAATTACATTGCGATCTTGCGGGACAAAATTGAAGAGCTCAAGTGGACGACGGGAAACACGGATGTCAACAACGGCGCGACAGACTCGGGCGTGACGGCAGCCTCGGCCATTGCGGCCTTGCAGGAGGCATCCGGCAGGAGCAGCAAGGACTCCACAAAGTCGGCATACCGGGCGTATGCGCGGATGATCCGGATGGTCATTGAGCGCATCCGGCAGTTCTATGATCTGCCGCGGCAGTTCCGGATCATCGGGCAGCGCGGGGCAGAGCAGTTCGTACAGTACAGCAATCAGGGGCTGCAGCCACAGACGCTCTACGGCGCGAATGGACAGCCGGACGGGCTGCGGAAGCCGGTCTTCGACATTGAGGTCTCGGCGCAGAAGGCGAGCGAGTACACGTCCATGGCGCAGAACGAGCTGGCACTGCAGTTCTTCCAGCTGGGATTCTTCAACCCGCAGATGGTCGACCAGGCGCTATCTACACTGGACATGATGGACTTCGACGGGAAAGACTCGATCATCCAGAAAATCCAGGAGAACGCGGATCTGCAGCAGCGGCTCATCGAGTGGCAGCAGCTGGCGCTGGCGTTGGCAGACCGGTACGATCCGGTCATGGGTGAGGGGCTGGCACAGCAGATCCTGCAGGAGGGCGGACAGGCAGTCCCGCAGGCGAGCGCCGCGGCAGCGGAGAAGCCGGAGATCAACACCGGCGAGGCGCAGGAGCCGAAGATCGTGGAGAATGCGCGCAAAAAGTCGGAAGAAAGCACGCAGCCGGGATAAGAACCGACGATTGCGGCGGCCCGTTCTGGCGGGATTATTTCTGCCGCGGCGTGGGGTGAAGTTGGGAAAAGTTTGTGCTACGATGATTTTAGAATAAACGCCAGAAAGGAATTTACAGCATGGAAGGCGAATTCACGGGCGCAGGCGCTCAGACTACGGGCGCAGCTGACGTCGCCGGTCAGCAGAGCGGGCAGGAGGCAGCCGCACAGGCGCAGGTGCAGCAGCAGCCGGTCAACGTCCCCGACGCTCAGGGACAGGGTACACAGGAAGAAACGTTTGACAGTCTGATCCGGGGCCGCTACAAGCAGGACTTTGATTCTGCGGTGCAGAAGGTCGTAAAGCAGCGCGTGCGCGGGCTGAACCAGTACAAGGGGCAGGCCGAGGCGATGGCGCCGATCATTGACCAGCTGGGCGCGCTCTATGGGATCGACACGTCGGATCCGCGGAAGACGGACTTCGCGGCACTGGCACAGCGCTTTTCCGCTGACGAGCGGCTTTACAGCGCGGAGGCCATGGAGAAGGGCACGACGACGGACGCGCTCAAAAAGGAGTACGCCGGCAGGGCCGAGAATACGGCCATGCGGCGGCAGCTGCAGGAGTACCAGATGCGAGAAGCCTTCGCCGGGATCCAGGCAGACTTTGCCCGGGATGTGACGGCGCGGTACGGCGCGGACTTTGAGACCGAGATGCAGAACCCGGATTTTGCGCGGCTCATGGGCGCGGGCGTGCCGCCGAAGACGGCCTATGAGGTCGTCCACCAGCAGGAGATCGCACAGGCACAGGCGCAGCTGGTGGCGAACCAGGCGCGGGAGAACGTCATGCGGACCATCCAGGCGCAGGGCGCGCGGCCGCAGGAGATCGGCTCCGGCGCTGCGGGCGGAGAGAACGTCCCGATGAAAACACACTGGTCACGCGCGGAGGTAGAGGACATGCGCCGCCGCGCGGCAAGAGGGGAGCGAGTGATCCCCTGAGAAAGGAGATAGGAAACCATGTTTCAATCCAAGGTAGGATTTCAGTTTTTTGCTGACGCCGGTACGCTCGTCAACGCGACCGGCAACTACGTAAACGCAGGCACCGGTCAGACGACCGCATTCAGCGGCAACGACACGCTCGCGCCGACCATGAAGACGTTCTACGACACGCAGCTGCTCGAAAACGCACGGCCGAACCTCGTGCATGCGCAGCTGGCAGGCCGTCAGCTGCTGCCGCGCAACCATGGCAAGACCGTGGAGTGGCGCAAGTGGAACACGCTGCCGGATGCGGAGGAGCTGACCGAAGGCGTCATCCCGACCGGCCAGAAGATGGGACAGACCAGCATGACCGGCGCACTCAAGCAGATCGGCCTGTACGTGACGGTTTCCGATCAGCTCGAACTGCATGCGCTGGACAACGTCATCCTCGGCGCGACCGAAGAGCTCGGCGCTTCCGCGGGTACGTCCATCGACAAGCGCGTGCGCGACGCGGCCGCGGCAGGCTCGAATGTGCAGTACTGCGACAAGGTTGCAACGGGCGGCGCGCATACGGAAGTCACCAGCCGTGCGGGCCTCGACCTGACGGCCAAGCTGACGCCGGACGAGGTCAACAAGGCCGTGACGACGCTGAAGAAAATGAAGGCTCCGAAGATCGACGGAAAGTATGTCGCGATCATCCATCCGTCGGTCGCATACGACCTGCGGTCCTCGAACGCATGGGTCGAGGCGCACAAGTATGCAGACGTCACGCCGCTGTTCTCGGGTGAGATCGGCGAGTTGCACGGCGTGCGCTTCGTCGAGACGACGGAAGCGAAGATCTTCAACAACTCGACCTGCCCGGTCAAGACTGCAGCGGCTGACGGAAACCCGGCGGTCTACTACAGCGTGTACGCGACGCTGTTCCTCGGCAAGGACGCATACAAGATGATCGACCCGGAGGGCGGCAATCTTGAGATGATCATTAAGAACAAGGGACAGATCGGCGGCCCGCTGGATCAGTTCTCTACCGTCGGCTACAAGGCCGAGATGGCGGCAAAGCTGCTGTATGAGGACCGCATGGTCCGCGTGGAGAGCTGCAGCGCATACTCCGGCACGGACGAGGCAAACTGAGAAAGGAGCACATAACATGACAACGAAAGAGACCGCCACGGCGGCTGTACAGGCAAACCCGGAAGACGTGTGGAACGTCATGAAGACGATCTACCTGCCCCGCGGGCAGGGAAATGAGGAGCAGAGCCGCTTCGTGGCGGTAAACGGACGGACGTTTCAGGTGCCGAAGGGCAAGGACGTGCAGGTCCCGCTGCCGGTGTATGAAGTCCTGATGAACGCGCGGATGGCGGAGGAGGTAGCCTTCCGCCGCGCGCAGGCGGACAACTGACAAGTGAATGCCCATGACGGCAGGAAGCAGAGGAAGGGGCAGAAATGCCCCTTCTTTTGGTAAGGAGGGGACTATGAAAATCAGAGAAGCAATCGAGACGGTCGACCGGTTACTGCCGAACCAGTACGAGACGCCGGACAAGGTCCGGTGGCTGTCGGAGCTGGACGGGATTGTGTACCGGGATATCATCTGTACGCACGAGCACGAGAAGGAACCGGAGCCGTTTACGGGCTACGGAGAGGACGTGGACTTAGAGACCCAGCTTCTGATCCCGTGGCCGTATGATGAGATCTACCGCTGGTATCTGGGGATGAAGATCTGCGATGCCAACGGGGAGACGACGAAGTATGCGAACGAGGCGGCGAAGTACAACAGCTACTATCAGGGGTACTTCAATGCCTACAATCAGGCGTACATGCCGAAGCAGTACGCGACACATTTCAAGCTTTAAGGCGGTGAGACTATGAGCGTATATCGAGTAGAGTCGGGCGGCAGGGCCCCGGCGGGGCTTTCAGCCGGCGACGAGGTCGTGACCGGCGGCGGCACGTACCGCATCACGGGCGTGAACGCGGACGGCAGCTACCAGTCGCAGCTGGTGAACAAGAACCAGACGACGAGGAACTACGGCGGCAGCTATCAGACCAGGAACAGCCCTTACACCATGTCCGGCGTGTCGGACTACACGAGAAGCAAGCTGAACGGGCTGGAGAGCGGGTACACGCCGTCGGGCAGCGTGCAGGCGGCGCAGGCGTATCTGGAGCAGGTCAAGGCCAGCAAGCCGGGCGCGTATCAATCGCGATGGGACGATGAGCTGACGAGCCTGTATGACCAGATCCGGAACCGGAAGAAATTCAGCTATGACATGGGGACGGATCCTCTGTACCAGCAGTACAGGGAGCAATACCAGCGGCTCGGGCGGCTGGCCATGCAGGACACGATGGGGCAGGCGGCGGCACTCACGGGCGGCTATGGCTCGACCTACGGTGAGCAGGTGGGCCAGCAGGCGTACAATGCGTATCTGCAGAACCTCAACGACATCGTGCCGCAGCTGCAGCAGCAGGCATATCAGCGGTATCAGGATGAGGGGACGGACCTTTATAACCAGTACAGCCTCGTGAAGGGCCGGGAAGACACGGACTACGGCCGGTACCGGGATACGGTCAGCGATTATTATTCGGATCTTTCGGATGCGCGGAGCGCGTACAACTCGGAGCGGTCGCTGGACCAGAGCCAGTGGGAGACGATGCTGAACTACTGGGCGCAGAAGGCCAACAACGAAAACGCTGCCTACCTGCAGGCGCTGGCGGCGGAGCAGGCGGCAGCGAAGAAATCCGGCGGCGGTGGCGGCGGAGGAAGCAGCTCTGCGGGGCTGAACCTCATCAACGGCTACGGGAACCGGGACGAAAATGTGTCCATGCTGGACGCAAGCTACAGGGGCGTGATGCAGACGATCTCGACGCTGCTGGCGCAGGGAAAGACGGAGCGGGCCTATGATGAAGCCGTGAACGCGCGAAGCCAGATGAGCAAGCAGCAGTGGAACAACCTCGCAAATCTGATCTGGGAGCGCACGGGGCAGAAGATCGACAGCGGCGTCAGCTATAAGCAGGCGAAGGTCTCAAAAAGCAGAAAATAAGGAGGGCGGAATGAGCCTTATTTCGAAGAAGAAGTTTATGAACGGCATCGAGAAGAACCAGTCGAAAGCGGCTGGTTCTTCCGGCGGGCTTATGAACAGGACGGATTTTGTAGCGGGTGTACAGAACGGGAACGAGGAAATGCGCAGACGGCAGGCGGCGTTTGAGGCGTATCGCGCCGCTGTGCAGCTTTATTCCAGAGATGGCGGGAGCGGGCAGAAAAAGGCGGAGAGTGCGGGGGCGGCAATCAGCGGGAAGGTATCGCAGCAGGAATACAGCCGGTCTTCCGCGATGCAGACACAGTATGGCTCATACCAGAATTACCTGCGCGGCGTGGAGGCGGCGCAGGGGCGGCAGCTTGGGCTGATGGCACTGCAGCAGCAGAGCGCGGCGCTGGGAAACGCGTTCCGCCCGTCGGTAAAGAGCCAGATGGACGATGTGAATGCGGCGGTCGAGCGGGCGCGGGCGATGAAGACCGTGGAGCGGGACCAGGTGCGCGGGATGCGGCGGACGTCGAAGCTGCTTGAAGGAGAGATTTACAACCGCGAGGTCGAGCAGGCGGACACGCATTTTTCCGGGACGGGTCTGTCTGAGAACGGAAAGAGCGTGACGCAGCTGCAGAACGAGATCGACGCGCTGCAGAAACGAAAGGCACAGGTCGACAGCCAGAGCGTGCTGGCCCGGGCGCAGGAGGCAATCGGCAATCTGAGCGAGGAAGACCAGAAGCTGCTCCGACAGTACCGCGGGCAGGAGCTGAACGGGTACAGCGTGCGGGCGTTTGCAAAATACGACGCGAAGACGGCGCTGAACGAGAAGGGCTATGACGACGAGAAGCTGAAACAGCTTGCAGAATGGCAAAAGGTGCTGGACGACTATGAGAACGCGCAGAAGCTTGATGCGGCGGCGCGACAGATCGGGCAGCAGACGCCGATCATGGGAACGCTTTTCTCGGCGGTGACAGCCCCGGCGAAGGCGCTGGGCAATGTGGAATCGCTGCGCGGCGTATTGCCGAAGTGGGCGGGCGGCTATCAGAACGAGGATATGCCGACGAACGTATACAGCCCCGCATACAACGCGACGCGGCTGTCCTCCGGGATCCGTGGGAGCGTGATGCAGGGGATGAACCAGACGGGGCAGTTTCTGTATCAGGCGGGCACGTCGGCGCTGGACAGCGCGGTCAACATGGCGGTCTCGACGGGGCTCGTCGGGACGGTCGGCGGTGCGGCCGGCGCGGGGGCGAAGGATGCGGTCGCGGAGACCATGAACTGGGTGATGGGCTCGCAGGTCGCGGCGGACTCCGTGTATGAGGGGATCCAGAACGGGAAATCCAATCAGGAAGCCTTGATCGACGGAATTGTCGAGGGCGCGATCGAGGGTATTACGGAAAAATACTCCGTGGGTGATATCATCGAGAACATGTTGAGCGGGAAGGCCGTGTGGAGGAAGGCACTGCGGTCGTTCGCGTCGGAAGGCGCGGAAGAGATCGCGTCCAACTGGCTAAACCGTGCGTATGACGTGGTGGCGAAGCATGACCGGGGTGAGGTCATGACGGCCTACGCAAATTATATCGCAGAGGGCAGGACGCCGGCGCAGGCGCTGGCGGCGATGGTCGGAGACTTCGCAAAAGAAGACAGCCTTTCGTTCCTCGCGGGTGGCCTGTCTGGCCTTGCCATGTCCGGGACGTATGCGGGCGTGAACCGCGTGATTTTGGAAGCAAACGTCACGCAGACGGCCAGAGCGGTCATCGAGGCTGGCGAAGTGCAGGACGTCATCGACTATGGCATGGCGCAGGAAGAGGGCACGAAGGCGCACCAGCTGGCCGAGGAACTGCAGCAGACCGTGGACGATGGCGGCGAGGTGACGCAGAAGGCCGTGGAGGACACGCTGCGTGAGGTGGCGAAGGAGCAGCAGGCGGCCGTGGACGACGGGCAGGAGCCGCGCGCGCCGGAGACGCTGACCCGGCTTGAGCAGCTGCAGGAACAGGCCCGGCAGGAGCAGGCGCAGGCCGAGGCGGACGAGAAGACATTCCAGATTTACAAGAGCGCTGCGGAGACGGCACAGGAAAACCAGAGGCTTGCACAGCAGTACCAGCAGGAGCAGAAGCAGAATCGGGCACAGCAAAGCGTCCAGGCGGTGCAGCAGGCCCAGCAGGCGGCGCAGCAGCAGTATAACCAGGACAGCTTATTTGCGCCAATTCCGGGGACAGAGAACATGGGAGAGCTGGATCCGGTACAGTATGCCAAGCAGCAGACGGCGGGCGCGGAGCAGGAGCTGGACGAAGCAGCTGCGCAGCAGGAAGAACAGTATTTGCAGGAGCAGGCCCGGAGAGCGGGCTATGACGAGATAACAGCGGCGTATTTCCTGAACGGGAACACGACGGGAATGCCTACGGAGCAGTATGCGCAGAGCTTCGGACAGGTCTATGAGCAGGGCAGACTCGGCGCGAGTGAGCAGCGGGCGATGCGCTACGCCGAAGGAATGAATCAGGACGTGGCGGCAGCCGCCTATCGAGCGGGCCTTGCCGCAGGGCAGAAAGGAGCAGGCAATGGCAGTATCGAGGTTACTGATGAAGGACAAATCGGGCAGGCTGGTCAGCGTGCCGAAGGACAAGCTGGAGGCGTTCGCCAAGGCACAGCGCAGCGGCAAAGAGCTGACGCCGGAAGAAAGAGAGCGGAGAGTGCGCGAAATCTTGCAAAAGCTTGGGATGAAGTAGAACTTTCGACGCTCGGCTTTGGAAAGGACAACACGCAAAAAGTGCGCGTCATGCCGAAGGGACAAGAGGCCAGAAGCGAGGATATCCAGGCGGCGGAAAAGTTCTTCGGGTCGATGGGCGTACAGAATGCGCGGTTCTTCACCGGGCAGCTGGCGCAGGAGATCGACGGGCAGACGTTTTATGCGGACGCTGCCGTGACGGAGGACGGCTCCGTGCTCATCCGGGCGGACAGCGAGGAGTATTCTGCGTTCGAGCTGGCGAAGCACGAGGGATATCACCTGCTTGTCAAGCGCTGGCCGGAGATGGCGGCGAAGATCCGGAACCGGCTGCTGGGCGAGGGCAAGATCACAAAGGAGATGATCGAGAGCTACGTGGACGCCTACGCCGGGATCTATGGCGACGACACGGACGAATACGTCGAGGAGATCATCGCGGATACCTACGCCGGCATGAACCGCACGGACTACGGCACGAACAAGCTGCGCGCGGACGTGAAGATGGAGGTCGGCCAGTGGCAGAAAAAATCCGGCAGCGCGAGAGCACCGCCGGCGAAATACAGTATGGTCGGGCGTGGAGAAAACGGACTGAAAACGTACAAGAGCGATTTCGGCAGCGATATGACGGTGGAAGAAAAGAAGACCTATATGTATCGCCTGATTACGAATGTATGGGCAAAGAAGCCGCTACAGCTGACCATTTTGCAGGATGGCAAGGAGCGGCAGATCACGGCCAGATTCGACGGGGAAGCGAACGGGGAGAGGTTTGCCGGAAAAATGGCATATGGAAACCGGCGCGGGAACAGAACGGAGCGCCTGATTACGCTGAACCTTGCAAATGATATCTGGGAAATTGCGAATGAATCCAGATATGAAAACAGCAAAGGCGAGTTCAAACAGACACGGATGCACGAGAGTTCGGAGCGCTGGCATTACTTCGTAAATGCAATCAACTATGTCGATGATGCACAGCCGGGTCGGAACGGCGTTTACGACTTCAACCTGGACGTCATGGAACGGGATGATGGTGATTTCGTCTATACCTTCTCACTCAAAAAAAGAAGAACCGACGCCCCCCGGACTTTCACTGCCGGGGTTGACGGCAAAAACGCCGCCGACGCAGATTCTTCTAAGAACAGTATATCCAAAACGGGAGAAACTGTCAAGGGGAAATTCTCTGCCAGTGCGCGGCAGGCGGAGAACGATCAGACGGAAACAGTGGCGTTTAAGGACTGGTTCGGGGACTGGAAGAATCACCCGGAGAGCGCGAGCAAGGTTGTGAATGCGGACGGGACACCGAAAGTGGTTTACCACGGGACGAATGCGGAATTTAATACTTTCCAGCAGGAGAACGGAGCGTACTTCTTCAGTGAAAGCAGGGATTATGCAGAGAGCATGGCAGATGAACGCAGGGGAAACCGTATCATTGAAGCCTATCTCAAGATGAAGAATCCGTACACGGTGAAATTGCCCCCGGAACAATTCACGGATAACTTTGCAGAAGCACCGGTTATTCGCTACGCCAAAGAACATGGGCACGACGGCGTGATTTTTGAATATGATGGAAGCAAAGAAGATCTGGCTTACGACAAATTCTATGTTGTATTTGATTCCGCACAGATCAAATCCGCTACGGATAACATCGGGACGTTCGACAAGACAAACCCGGATATCCGGTATTCTTCGCAGGACGGGCGGTATCGGGATCTGATGGGGGAGAAGGCGGCACAGTATGTGCGGCGGCTGGAGTCCGGACTGGTGAACGAGCTGGCGGAGAATCTGAGCGTGCCGGGGCAGGCGAAGCGGGAGGTTCTGCGGCCGATGGCCGAGGAGGCGCTGCGGTCGTTCTTTACGGACGGGCAGCTTGACCGGGCGAAGCTGAATGATCTCTTTGAAACGGCCTACCAGGCAGGCATCGAGGAAGATACGCAGTACATCGAGCAATACGGCGACCTCAAGAAGTTCATCCGGGATCAGAAGATCTCGATCTCCGAGACAGACCGGAAGGATATTGCGGACTACAATCTGTTCCGGAAGGCGGCCATGGGGACGCTGACGATCAGCAAGGACGGCTTGCCGGTGGACGTGGCGTATCAGCAGCTTCGGGAAATGGCGCCGGAGCTGTTTCCGGCAGACATTACCGCGCCGAGCGACCAGCTGATGCAGATCTACGATGTGGCGCGCGGCATTCAGAAGGTGCAGAAGACGCTGGACGAATACTACGGGCCGCAGGCGGCGAGCTTCAAGAAGTGGCAGCAGGCGAATTTCACGGAATCCATCGACCGGCTGACGAGCGGGCTGCGCGTGGCGCAGCGGTATCTGGACGCGCAGAACAAGGCCAAAGAAAAGCTTGCTATTCCGCAGACAGCGGAAGAAACGAAGCAGATGTGGGCGCAGCTGAAGGACGCAAGGCGAGTGGTCGAGAAAGCGCAGAGCAAGACGCTGCTGACGGAAGCCGACCAGAAGATCGTGAACCGGCTGCTGCGCGGGGAGACAAGCCCGGATTATGTGGCAGGGCTGGAAAACGGGCAGCAGATCCTGAAGGTCTACGAGGCAAAGGCTGACTATGATATGCTGGCGCTGAAGCTCAAGGCATGGAACGCGCAGCGCAAGCAGGGGCTGCGGGACTTTGCCGAGCAGGCGCTGACGGAAGCCGAGGCCGTCAAGTGGGTCGACAAGACCATGGGGATCCGGTACCAGCGTGAGACGATGGAGCGGAACATCCGGGATATCGCGCGGAAGGGCAAGGTCTCTGACGAAAAGGCCAATGCGTTTATCAACAAGTATTTCTGGCCCGTGCATGAGAACGAAAGCAAGCGCAAGAATTATCTGGTCGAGCAGCAGAACAGGATCCGGGCGCTGGGACTCGACCGGCAGGTACGGAAGGGAAATCTGGTATCCGAGAGCTATGCGGTGCAGTGGCTGGGCGAGGCGGAATTCAACCGGGACTATCTCAAGCAGCATCCGCGTGTCGAAAGGCGCGGGGGGATGACGTTTGACGAGTGGAACGCGGCGATTCAGGAATTCGAGAAGCAGAACCCAAATCTGGATCTCGGCAAAGTGCGGGCAGCCGTGAAGGTTTTCCATGAGGTCTACGACAAGCTGTTCCAGGATATGAACCGGGTGCGCATTGAGAACGGCTATGAGCCGGTCAATTATCTGCAGGGATATTTCCCACACTTCCAGGAGAACGAGGAAGGCGGCAGCATTCTGCAGAAGTTCGCAAGGGCGGCCGGGATCGAGGGCGATGTGTCGCCGCTGCCGGCGACGATCAACGGCCTCACGGCAAACTTCAAACCCGGCATCCGGTACATGGCGAACATCCAGAACCGACTTGGCTACGCGACGGCGTATGACGCGCTGCAGGGCTTTGACCGGTATATCGAGGTCGCGACGGACGTGATCTTCCACACGGCGGACATTCAGCGGCTGCGGGCGCTGGCGACGCAGATCCGGTATCGGGCGTCAGATGAGGGACTGAAACAGCGGATCGACGCGATCATGATGAACCCGTTCCTCAACCCAGACGAAGCCAACGAGCAGGTGACGAACCTGACGAAGGAGGGACGGTATGGGCTTTCCAACTTCGTGGATGAACTGGACGAATACACGAACCTGCTGGCGGGAAAGAAGTCGCGGCTCGACCGGGGGATGGAAAAGCTCATGGGGCGAAAGTTCTACAACGTCATGAAGAAGTTTGAGTCCCGCGTGGGCGCGAACATGGTCGCGGCCAACGTGGGTTCGGCGCTCACAAACTTCATTCCGATCACGCAGGCATGGAGCCAGGTGTCGACGGCGGACGTGCTGCGCGGCATGTGGGATACGCTGAAAAACTACAAGACGGCGGACGGGCTGGATTCTGCGTCGACGTTTATCAACAACCGAAGCGGCTATGGGCGGCTGGCCATGAGCACGATGGATAAAGTCTCCGCCGGTGCAGGTTGGCTGATGGAATCCGTTGATACGTTTACGACGGGGAGCGTCGTCCGTGCGCGGTATTACCAGAACCTGCGGCGGGGTATGAGCGAGACGAGCGCGATGCAGGAGGCGGATCAGTTTGCTTCCGGCGTGATGGCAGACCGCAGCAAAGGCTCGACGCCGACGCTGTACTCTGCGCGGAATCCGCTGGTGAAGCTGTTCACACAGTTCCAGCTGGAGGTAAACAATGAGCTCAGCTGGATCTTCAAGGATATGGCGCGGGAGGAACGGAAGAAGGGCGTGGCGGCGCTGGCGAAGGCGATGTTCAAATTCCTCATCGGCGCGTGGATCTACAATGAGTTCTACGAGAGCATTGTGGGAAGGCGCGCGGCGCTGGATCCGCTGGATATCATCAATGATACGGTCGGAGATTTCACGGGGTATCAGCTGCCGAACACGGTACAGGCGGCGGTATCCGGGAAATGGGACTTCACGAAGGAGAAGCCGGGCACGTATCAGGCGATCAAGAACCTTGAGGGGAACATCATTTCTGAGTTCCCGGGCACGCAGGCGTTGACGATCCTCGGCGTGGATGAGGCGCTGGGGCTGGACATTGACAGCGGCAGGATCGCCGTGGCGTCGGCCATCCCGAACCTCGGAAACATCGAGAAGGCGCTGCTGGCAAAGAACGAGGACATGGCGCCTGCGAAGAAGGCACAGACCATCGGAAACGAGCTTCTGAAACCGGGCCTGTATCTGGCGACGCCGTTCGGCGGCGGGCAGATCCGCAAGACGTATCAGGGCGCGACGGCGGTGGCTCGCGGCGGCAGCTACTCGGTCGACAACGAGGGGCGCGACATCTTACAGTATCCCGTGTATAACGACAATCCCGCAGACCGGGCGAAGAGCTGGGCACAGGCGCTGCTGTTCGGCAAGACGGCGACGGAAGAGGCGCAGAGCTGGGTCGAGAGCGGGTTCAAGTCGCTGTCCGCGAAGGAGACTGCCGCCTATCAGGATATGACCGAGGGAGGAACCGACCAGAGAGAGAGCTACGCATTCGTGACCGCCATGAAGAAGGTCGACGACAAGAATGCAAAGCTCGCCATGCTGTACGCCTACGACATCCCACAGAACGCGAAGACGGCATATTATTATTCCGTCATGGCGTCTGACGAGGAGCAGGCGAAGATGGACGCGCTGGCAGCGGACGGCGTCGGCTATGACGCCTACATGCAGTACAAGCAGACGTACTTCAAGCAGTTCGGAACGCAGACAGTTTCGCAGGAACGGATCCAGACCGTGCTGGATGGGCTGAACCTGACAAAGGCGCAGAAGGCCGCGCTCTGGGCGGCCATGGGGACGAGCTGGAAAGAAGAAAACAATCCGTACAAGTAACCGCGGGCCGGGGCGAAAGCCCCGGCTTTGCTGCGCGTGGGGTGAATCCGGCGCGGGGGTCTGCTACACTGGATGAAAAGGAGGGATGCGGTATGGCGACGCCAATTCCGGGGGCTTATCCGAGCCCGAGGATCGACAAAGGGGTGCTGCGATGGTACGAGGGAGACACATTCTCGATCGTGCTGCGGTTCGACCTGAAGGACCAGGACGGCGAGGCCGTCACGATCGGGACGACGGACAGCATGGCGGTCGTGTTTCTGGACGATACGCGGCAGACCGTCCACACGTTCAGCTTTGCGAAGGTGGAGAATGACCAGGTCACGCTGAACTTCGACGCGACGGTCACGGCAAAATTCACGAAGGGAAAGTACACCTACGATATCCGGTACACGCACGGCGACAAGACGACGCTGGCGAGCGGGAATCGGGCATTCGTGGAGTAAGGAGCAGGTATGAGGGTAGAAATTCCGAATCAGATCACGGTGACGATCGGCGGACTGATCTCCCGCGGGGTAAAGGCCGTGGAGGTTACGGACGCAGGGAAGTTGATTTTCACGCTGACGGACGGCAGCGTGATAGACCTCGGCTCGGTCATGGGCCCGCAGGGGCCGAAGGGCGAGACGGGACCGGCGGGGCCGCAGGGGCAGACCGGACCTGCCGGCGCACAGGGCGAGACCGGCGAGGCGGGCGCGAGCATCACGTCGATCACGAAGAAATCGCAGAGCGGGACGACGGCAACGTACACGATCGCGCTTTCGGACGGGAAGACATTTGACTTCAACGTCGAGACCGTCAAGGGTGAGAAGGGAGACACCGGCGCGAAGGGTGACACCGGCGCGAAGGGTGACACCGGCGCGCAGGGCCCGAAGGGCGCGACCGGCGACACCGGCCCGAAGGGAGAGCCCGGAGAAAAGGGGGAGAAAGGCGACAAGGGCGAAACTGGCGCGACTGGCCCGCAGGGCGAAACCGGCCCGCAGGGGAAGACCGGCCCGCAGGGGCCGGCAGGCCCAACCGGCCAGAAGGGCGATACGGGAACGGGCTTTACGGTCAAGGGCTATTTCGGCTCGGTCTCCGCGCTGCAGGCGTCGGTCAAGAATCCGGAGGTAGGCGACGCCTACGGCGTGGGCGCGGCTGCACCTTATGACATTTACATCTACGACGGCGTGACGAATGCGTGGGTCAACAACGGACCGCTGCAGGGCGCAAAGGGCGACAAGGGAGATCCGGGCGAACAGGGTCCGAAGGGCGAACCGGGCGACACCGGCCCGGCGGGCGCAAGCGGAACGGACGGCATAACCCCGAGCATCGGCAAGAACGGAAACTGGTATCTCGGGACGACTGACACGGGAAAGCCTTCGCGCGGCGAGAAGGGTGACAAGGGAGATCCAGGTGCGAAGGGCGATCCCGGAGCAGACGGCGCACAGGGCCCGGCGGGCGCGGACGGTACGCCGGGGCAGGATGGCACAACGTTCACGCCGTCTGTTTCTGCAGCCGGTGTTCTCAGCTGGACGAACGACGGCGGGAAGCAGAACCCGGCCAGCGTCAGCATCAGAGGCCCGGCGGGGACACCCGGGCAGGATGGGGCTGCCGGGCCGGCAGGTGCGGACGGTGCGCCGGGACAGGACGGCACGACCTTTACGCCCCATGTTTCCGCAGCCGGTGTTCTCAGCTGGACGAACGACGGCGGAAAACAGAACCCGGCCAGCGTCAGCATCAAAGGCCCGGCGGGCGCAGCAGGCAAAGACCCGGAGCCGTTTTATGTGACCTGCACGCTGTCGGGGCAGGATGTGTACGACGAGGATGCTACGCATGATAAGTCATTCGCTGAGATCCTTGCCGCCCATCAGGCAGGGCGGCCATGCCGTGCAATTTTGACGCTGGCCGGGAGCACTGGTGATGATACCGTGCTGCTTCCGCTGGCAGAGCTGAATGCGGACGCTTCGGACGGGTATGCAAAATTTGCGCTGACAGAAATGACGCAGGGCGATACGCCGGAAGAGCTGAGGGTCTGCTATGTGTGGATCCATTCGACGGACGCTGCGGAGGGCTTCTGGGGAACCAGATATACGCTGTCCGGCGATGAGACTTTCCTGCCGGATGTGACGGCCTCCGACAACGGAAAGTTCCTGCGGGTGTCCAATGGCGCATGGGCGGCGGCGACGATCACGAACGCGAATGGAGGCAGCTTCTGATGGCGGATTTTTTGACATTTGACACCGACCTCACGGCGGTCGCGAACGCGATCAGAGCCAAGGGAGGCACATCCGCGCAGCTGATCTATCCGTCTGGCTTCGTGTCGGCGATTCAGGCGATCCAGACCGGCATTACGCCGAAGTTGGTCGTCACAACGACACCAGGGGCTGCGATCACAGCGACGCCTGCAGAAGGTTTCAAGGTGGTAAAGGGAACCGCCGGTGCTGACGGAATGTGTACGCTGGAGTTGCCAAAGGCGGGCACATGGCACGTGACGGCAATGGCAAACAGTGTAAGTAACAGCCAGAACATCGTAATTGGAACACAGAATATGCTTCTGCCGCTATATCACGATACCTTTGCCAACAATACATGGGAAGAGATTATTACAGTGTGCAGGACCGGGATCGCCCCGGACAGCTGGGCTGTGGGCGACAGCAAGACCATGAACATCGGCGGGACGGCCTATCAGGTCGATATCATCGGCAAGAATCATGACGAGTATGCGGACGGCTCCGGCACGGCTCCGCTGACATTCCAGCTGCATGATTGTTACAGCGAAGCAAAGCAGATGTACAGCACCAACCTGAGCGGTCTCGGCTGGAAGAACACCGATATGCGCCTGACCTATCTGCCTGCGATTCTGGCGCTGATGCCGGCGGAGGTGAAGAACGGCATCCACGCGGTAAACAAGAAGACATCTGAGGGGGGCAACAGCACGACGATTGAGACAGTATCGGACACGCTGTTCCTGCTCAGCGAGGTGGAGGTTTTTGGGACGAATCGTTCTTCTGTACCCGGAGAAGGAATCCAATACGACTATTACAAGGCGGGCAACCCGAAGATCAAGAAGAGAGAAGGCGTTGACGAATTCTGGTGGGAACGGTCATCAGCCAGCGGCGGTATGTTTTGCAGAGTCAGAGATAACGGCCAGGCGGGCGCGTCCAATGCCTCAAGCAGCCTCGGCGTAAGCTTTGCGTTCTGCTTCTGAGGAGATCGTATTATTTATAAAACAAACAGAAGGGAGAAAACCAATGACAACAGAAGAGCGCGTGACCGAGGTGGAGCAGCGGGCGAAAAGCAACTCGCACCGCATTGACGAAATGCAGTCCGACCTCAAAAACCTCACAGAACTCACAGCCAGCGTCAAGGTGCTGGCGACCAAGCAGGAGAACGTCGAATCCGACGTCCGGGAGATCAAGACCGACGTTAAGGCCCTGACGGAGAAGCCCGGCAAACGCTGGGACGCCATCGTCGCGGCGGTCGTGACGGCCATTGTCGCGGGCCTCGTCGGCTGGGCGCTGGCCCATGCGGGACTGGGATGATATGAGCACAAAAGGAAAGTGGAGCAAGGGCGAAATGTCGCGCACCATTGTCGTTTACTGCATCAAGGCCCTGACGCTGACGCTGATCTGGGCCGTCGCGCTGGAGACAATCGCCGTGCTGTTTTCGCTCGAAATCGATCTGACCGCCGTGCTCACCTTCGCCGCTGCGGCCTTCGGCGGGGAGCTCCTGCTGCTGGCCTTCAAGCGCGTATTCGCAAAGAAAAATGAACCGGTAGAATAACGAAAGGGGTACACAAAAATGGAAAACATCAAAAAGCGGCTCGGCAATCTGCTGAGTGTCAAGTCCATCGTCACGCTGGTGCTGACGGCGGTATTTGCGTACATGGCAGTCGCCGGGAAGATCTCGCAGGACTTTATGATGGTGTATACCGTCGTGATCGCGTTTTACTTTGGCACACAGAGCCAGAAAGCGCAGGACGCGATTGACAACGCCACGAAGGAGGATGCGCAGAAATGAGCATCAAGATCGGACAGGCCAGTCTTGGGGAAACCGGAGGACGCAACCAGCAGCCAGGCAATCAGACCGGGCGGGAGCTGAATATCTCCAACTGGTACAATGGCCGCTGGCTCGGCATCTTGCGCTACAAGAGCCGCAAAAAGGCCGAGCGGGCCGCGCAGACGTGCGAGGCGGCCATTAAGAACCGGAACATCGGATACGACATGGACAACAGGAACACGGCGTATGAGGCAGCCAGAGCCGTCGGGTGGGACGTGAGCAGGATCGCAAAGCCTGTGGAGACGGACTGCTCCGCGCTCATGATGCTCTGCGCTGTGGCCGCAGGCTGCGCGTCGGTCGAAGCGCTCTACCGTCGGCAGGGCAACAGCTGCACGACATACTGCATGCTGCACGATTGGCCAGCAACGGGAGATTTTGTGCTGCTGACCGGCAGCAAGTATCTGACGACGGACGCCAATCTCCTGCGCGGGGACGTGCTGGTAAGCGAGGGCCATACCGTGATGGCCCTCGAAGATGGAAAAAATGCAGAGGAGGAAACCGAAATGGTAGAAAAGAGCAAGATCATCGTCGACGGAAAGGAAATCACCGTCGAACGCATCCTGAAGAACGGCACGAACTACGTCAAGGTGCGCGATATCGCCGCCGCGCTGGATCTCGAAGTCAGCAACAAGGGAAATATCGCTGTGCTGAATCACAAGGATAAGTAAGCCATGCCCGGCGGCGGGCCGAAGGGAGTGACGAAAGCATAACTGCGCGGCTGGCTCTGCCGAAGGAGCTGGAACACCTCACGCGCAGCGACTGGGAGCGCGTCGCTAACGAGGGCTTATTGGATGAGATCGATCAGCAGATCGTGAATCTTTATATCGTGCGCAGGCTCCCGCAGCTGGACGCGGCCGGTGAAATCGGTATCGACCGCAAAACCATCTCCCGCCGCCTGCCGCACATCTATAACACCGCCCGCCGCCTGACAGGAGCATAACGCAAAGCACCCGTGGGATTCGTCCCACGGGTGCTTTTTGCATCTATTGTGCGTTCGCGGCCAAGATCTCCGCGATCATTGCGATCACATACGGCGGGCATCCCCGCCGCCCGCCGCACCAGTCCTGCACGGTGCGCAGCGGGATTCCAAAATACTGCGCAAAGCCCGTCTGCGTCAGGCCGTGCTGCTTAATCAGATCCGGGATCGTGCAGCGTGTGCCGTCCCAGATCGCGCCGAGCAGTGCCAGCCGCTCCGCCGGAATCTCTTCATCTTCGGCGTCGCCCCAGACGCTGGACAGCGCCATATCGGAGACATAGGCGTCGCGGTCAGCGTATGCGCCGGTTTCGGCGTAGAGAGCAGCGCGGATTGCGGGTGTGAGTTTCATGGTGGTACCTCCTTGTATTTTTCAACCGTGAGCACGGCGCTGGGCATCAGTCAGCATCGGCAGCCTCCCAATTTGCGCGGCTACGCGGGAAGTCAATCTCAAAAACCGCCCAGTGTGCGGGAATCGACTCAAATTCCCGCGTGGTTAAATTGAAAGCGTTGCATCCATCCTTCCAGCCCTCCGCCCCAACAGGCAGATAGAGCTGGTCATCATCTGGCCCATTGAGTGTGAAAAGGCCATCATGCTTCAAAGCGCCGCGAACTGTCCATTCTCCACTGTATTTCATCTAGGAAAACCTCCTTCTTCATATCAGAAGCAATACGCGCTGATGGGCTGGCCGTCGATGCGGACGGTGGCGAGCGTATCGTCGCTGAAATCGGGATAGTCAGCGTCTTCGATGCTGTCCGCCAGCTCGTCCAGCGTGTAGCCAAAGTACACGCAAAATGCGTCGCCCAGGCAGGCGTCCATATCGCGGCAGAGGACTGCGTCCTGCGCTTCCGTGTCGCCAGCCTCGGTGGCAATGGCAGTGCAAGCGATGAGTTCGTAACGGTCGATGATCTTGGTTTCCATGATGTACCTCTTTCCGGCTTTCGCCTTGCTTTATCTTATGGCTTTATTATACACGCAATGCGTGTAAATGTCAAGAGGAAAATGCAAAAAAATATAAAAAATTTGGTACACAAATGCCCCATAAATGTCCCCCAGAAAAAGCGCGGAGCCGATAGACTGAAGATAGGAGCTGGCCAGCTTACTTATTTTTACCGGAGGTATTTTTTTTATGGAATACGCAAGCAAGGGACTCGCGGGGACTGCGCTGGGCTTTGGCATCGGCGGTGCCGCACTGGGACTGGCGAACGGCGGACTCGGTAATCTGCTGGGCGGCCTCGGACAGAACAACCGGGCGGCTGCCGCAGAAGTGACGGCGGCTGCGGCGACGCCCGCCATGGCAGCGCTGGCCGCTGCGCTGGCTTCGCGGCAGCAGGAGCCGACGTGCAGCGAGAATATGCCGGTCACGCGCTACGACCTTGATCGGGAGCAGAAGCTGGCCGCGAAGGACAGCGAGATCGCGCTCCTGAAGGCAAACACGTACAACGACCAGAAAATGCTGGAGATGTACGGTTATATCGATGGGCAGCTCAAGGACGTCCGTGAGGCGCTGTGCAAGCAGGCCGTCCACAACCAGCGCACCGAGGACAGCTTTACGCTCGTCAAGCAGGATGTGGACTGCGTCCGCAAGGAGGCGCTCAGCGCGGTAAAGATGGAGGCCGAACGCCGCTGCTGCGGTGACAACTCCATCGTCACCTACGTCAACGCGACCTTTTATCCCAAGCAGGTCGCCGACGTCACCACGGGCACCGCGACCACGGCGCAGTCGCTCTACAACCCGATCCCGAAGTGCGGCGGGTGCTGCAACAGCTAAGCAAAAGGGGCGGCAATAGCCGCCCCATCCTTAAAGGAGGAAATCTGCAATGACAGTGACGATAGATCAGGCCATGCGCGGCGCGATGCGCTACGCGGACAATGAGGTCATTCCGCACCTGCCGGGCGGCAAGGGCATCGGGGCCGGGATCATGCTGGCGCTCATCATGGAGGGCAGCCGCGAGAAGATCCTTGCGCTGCGTGAAAATCCCGCGGTAAAAATGATGCAGATCTTCGACGATGCCGGGAATATCGATCTCGACAAGCTTTACAACGCGGCGCGCCCGCGATTTGAGAACAAGCTGGCTGTATCCGTCCCGCTGCTGGGAGATATGCGGTTTGATCAAAACGACGTAGATAAACTCTACCGGTACATACAGGAGGCGTGAGCATGAAAGAGTATATGGATAAACTTTATCACAAGCTGCACGAGGCCATGGAGAAACCTGTGACGCTGGGCAGCGCGGAGGAAGTCGGCCTGTACGCGAAGACGATCCGCAGGCTGGAAAAGCTGGACTGCCGCGAAGACGAACCGGAAGCGGCAGAGTTTGACCGAGAGACGGCCATGCAGTGGGCCGAGCGCATGCAGAATGCCGACGGCTCGTCCGGCCCGCACTGGACGATGGAGCAGACGACAGCCGTTGCCGAGAGCATGGGCATTCAGGCACCTGTGGTCCCGCGCTGGGCGTGGGGCGTGACCATGAACATGATGTACTCGGACTACTACCCCGTCGCGGTAGAATTCGGCCTCAACCGCCCGGAGTTCTACGCTGCTCTGGCAAAGGCGTTTTTGATCGATAAAGACGGCCCGGGGCCGGAGCGCAAGCTGATGGAGTATTACGAGCATATTGCGAAGTGATGGGGCTCAGGGATAGGGGTTGAACACAAAATAAACACAGTTTGCAAATTTACGCTGCAAATACAGTATTTTTTTAGAGTTCGAGTCTCTTCAGGTCCACCATCAAGCTGCACCAAAAAAGATGCCGCTGCGAAAAGCCTAGAAGTTTCAACGACTTCCGGGCTTTTTTGCGCCCATTTTTAGAGGCGTGACAAAAAGATGCCAAAATGGGCTTTGGCAAATTCGATGGACCTGTACCTTTACCCAAGGCATTTTGAGCCGCTTTTCCGAGGATTTTTCGGGAAAGTGGCTCTTTTTTGTCCTCGGCAAAGTGTAGAATTCTGACTGGCGTTTTTGTTGGTTCTGCCGAATGCGCGCTCCGAGCACAGATGCCGGTGCGTTAGCCCGCTGTGCGGCATTTCAGACGTTAAAACCGCAGGCAAGCCTCCACCCGCTCCAGGACGAAATCACAGCGTATTGACGATGCTGGGACGCGAGAAAGCAAAGCACCCGCTGCCAGCCAGTGCAGCGGGTGGTCGTTTATCGGCAGGCTCTCAGCAGAGCATCGGTTTTTAATGTCACACCCATTATGTCCTTATGGGCTTCGCGAGTGTCCCGGCAGAGCGGCGAGAGAAACGTCAGTGCGTTTTGAATACGGCTCAGATCAGACGCAGAGAGCGTATTCTCGCGCAGATGGCGCAACACCCGGCGATAGTGCTCATGTGTGATAAGGAGGCACAATCTGTGTAAAATTTTTTCTCGTTCCAGTCAGGGCGTATTTTGCTCTGGCTGGAACATTTTCTTTTGTGCCCCTATGCTGGCAAATCGAGCTTGCCGACGAAAGAGTAGTAGTATATTCAAAAAAAGTGCGGCCTTATACATTAGAACGATTTACATTTTACAAAAATGCGGATATAATTATTATGAATTAGTATGAAGCGAAAAACTTATGATGAGGGGCGCGCCCCTCATCCCGTGGGTACCCACGGGATGATACCACTCTGTAACCTGTGGACTTTGCCCGCTGTGGTCAGGCGGGCATGAACAAAACCTGACCACCATACAAAGGAGGACATACCATGAGAAAACGCATCGCAAGCCTGCTTCTTATTCTGGCATTGTGCTTTACACTGCTACCCACGGCAGCGTTAGCAGCGGACAGCAACAAAATCTCAATTACAACAGTAGATGAGCTTTTGCAATTTGCAAACGCTGTGGACAATGGCGAATATGACGATAAAACAGATGCGGTTGTATCTCTTGATGCGGATTTGGATTTAACAGGTGTTGCGTGGAAACCGATTGGCAGCGTCTTTGACGGCGAGGGAAATCTGCTGCACTACTTCGGCGGCAAATTTTACGGAAACGGGCATACGATTTCCAATTTGGATTTTTCCGAGAACTACGGAAAGGCAGAGTATCCGGTTTTCGGATTTTTCAGCGTGGCTTACGGCGCTGAAATTTCCGGTTTGACAATTCAAGGCAAGCTGGATGTGTCCAATTCAGGGTATGTCTTTTTTGGAACAGTTGCGGGCGTTGCAGAAAACAGCAAAATTTCTGACTGCGTTTCGGATGTATCGTTCACGGATACGGACAAATATACCAACGGCACTGCGGCTTTGTGCGGATATGCGATAAATAGCACGATTGAACACTGCCAAAACAAGGGGAATTTTTCAGTAACGACGGATACTACCACTTTGCAGATGGGCGGTATCGTAGGTGTTGCTGACAACAGTACCGTACAGTATTGCGCCAATACGGGCGATATGACCTCTTGGACACCCTGTACCGGCGGAATTGTTGGGCAGTTGTTTCAAAACTCAAAGATTATCAATTGTTATTCCACCGGGAAAATGGTTCCTCTTGGCATTGGCAATACGGATTTCGGCGGCATTGCAGGCATAGTTGGTGCAGGTACAGAAATCAGACATTGCTATTTCGCTGGTGAAATGGATTTATCTCAATATACTGCCACTACACCTTATAAGCGTTTGGGCGGTATTGCAGGCGGTGTTTCTTCTGCTACACCTGTTTTTGAAAACAATTATTTCGTGCAAACGGAAAATGTCCCGGCTTGCTTTAAGTATCAGGATGCTGGAACAGAAAAGACCCTTGACTTTATGAAAACGGAAGATTTCTTTAACGAAATCACTGCTGCTGGTGGCAATTATCGATTTAATTCTAATGGAACACCCCTTTTGCCTGCACCGAAATATGCGGTTTCTTTTGTTGTAACACCTGCTGAGTTGGCGAATGTAGTCATTAAAGTGAATGGTCAGGAAGTAGCAAACCCTGTTGATTTGGAAGCGGGTACTTATACTGTCGAAGTCAATGCAGATAATTGCGAGGTTTTCAATTCCAATATTACGATTACGGCTGATACAGCAACTCATACGCAGACCATTGCAATGACTTATTTGCCTTCCGACTACACTAAGTTCATCGAAGCCATTGCTGCCTTTGTCACGAAAGTTGAGACAAGCCCGTTCAGCGATGTGTCCACCAGCGCCTACTACTACGAGGCCGTGAAGTGGGCACAGAAAAAGGGCATTACCGGCGGTATCGGCAACGGTCTCTTTGGGCCGAACCAGCCTTGCACCCGTGCGCAGATCGTCACGTTCCTGTGGCGTGCTGCCGGTTCTCCCGTGGTGAACTACGCCATGAACATGAGCGATGTCCCCGAAGGCAGCTACTACGCCGAGGCCGTCCGCTGGGCGCTCAGCGAGGGCATCGCCACCGGCACAACGGAGAACACATTCTCTCCCGACAGCGAATGCACCCGCGCTCAAGCCGTCGCGTTTCTGTTCCGCTACGCTGTGTCCGAGGCGGTTACCTTGCAGGAGCTGGTGTCCGGCTTCTCTGACGCCGATTCCGTTCCTGGCTACGCGCTTCCCGCGATGAACTGGGCGCTTGCTGAGGAAATCGTACAGGGCAACGGCAGCAAGCTCATGCCGAACGATTCCTGCACGCGTGCGCAGATTGTCACCTTCCTCTTCCGCGCATATCAGGGCAAATAAGCAATCGCAAAAAAGCAGCGGGGCGGCTCATGCCGCCCCGCTCCGCTCGCCAGCCTGTGCTTCACAGGCTGACGAGCTTGTTTTTTGGCAGAAAACATCCTTGGCAATCTCGTCCACCACGTTTTTGCGCCCGTTTGGGTCAAATCTGGGTCAGGTCGCATGACTGCAAAAATGCAGCTGACTATTTGCGGAAGAAAGTAAAGGAAAAGTCCTGAAATCATGAGATTTCAGGACTTTTCTGGTGGAGACAAGCGGGATCGAACCGCTGACCTCATGACTGCCAGCTGCTATCGGTTTGTGGTATTTGGCATTTTTACGTAAAATACGTCCGTTCCGTCAACAAAAAATACGGAATTTCACAAGATTTTGCCCGCCGCGTCCACACGCTTCCGCGTACACTTGGGTCACAATCTGGGTCAGGGGAGTTGGGTGGATTTGGAGAGGTTCTGCCGGGGTGGATGTGGATTGTAACTTGAATTTTGTCGATAGTCAAGTCATACTGTGAACCGAACGGATTATTGTCACGGACACAGACCTGAACGGTAGATTGCTACCAAACAGAATTTATGAATGCAAACCTCAAAGCAGTTTGCTCCCTGCACGCCTTCTATCCTACGGCCTGCGTCAGCACACATGCCGTTGTGCTCTGCGACATGAACGGCAGGCAAATGCCGCTCTCACCCGCGCCGACCAGCAGCTCTGTGCCGCTCGGGCTGATCAGGAGGGGATACGTCTCACACAGATACATCGGACCGTCCGTGACGCCGTAGTTATTGCCGCCCACAAGCGACAAGCTGAGCGTCACATAACTCGGCCCGTCCAGAATGGTCTGAATCGTCCAGAAACCGCTCCACATCTCCTCAATGTCGTCACTGTCTTCATATACCCACTCCAGATCGACCGTACCGCCCGTCTCATCCTCAAGATAAAAGCGCAGCGAGAAATAGGCATAGCGGCTGGTTTCCCCCACCATGGTTTCTGTGATCCAGCCCATGCCGTCACGCTGCGATCCGGCAAGACCGAGCGCGGTCATGCCGCCCCAGCCGTCGGCAAGCCACGCGGAAAACTCGGCCGGGGCGTTGTACCAGGCATATTCTGTAAAGTCAAACGAAAGATAGTCTCCAGCTTCCGATATACACGGCGCAAGATAGCTCATCGCATCAAGCGAGGGATACCATTCGCAGGTGTTCCCGTTGTTGTCGGTGATAAAGACCTGCGTGTCGGCCTCATATGCAACGCCGTCGAGATTCGCAAAGAGCAGCACCGGCTCGCCGCTCTCCGACCGGTAGAGCACCTCCGTGACCTCGTCGGTCTGTGTTTTTTCGTTCCACTGCACGCGGTTGATCGCAACCGTCGCGTTCTCGTCGACCGGCACGATGCAGTACAGATGCCCCGCACCGCCGATAATATGCTCCTCGTCGATCTCGGCGATGAAGGGGTATTCGAGGAGCATTGCCTCATTGGTTTCCCACAGCCATGCGGGGAAGCCCGCCTCGAAGCCCTCGTCAAACAGCCCGCCGACATAACCGAGATATGCCGCGCCAAACATGGTCATCGGAAAGTCGATCCTATCCCGCAGCCATCCAAGCGAGGTTTCTGCCTCCTGTGAAAACCCGTATTGTACCGGCTGTGTGTCTGACGCCTCGTCGCGTGACGTGCGATCACGCATATCATTTTGCAATGGAGCTTCCTCCGGCTGCTTTTCAGGCGTTTTTTTGTCGGGTTTTGTAGGCATTTTTACCTTATCTGTACTTGTTCTCGATTCGTTAGGCTCTGTTTGCGTCTTCTGTACACAGGCGCAAAGCGACAGCAGCAGAACCAGTGCCAGCAACAGCGCGAGTATTTGTTTGTGTGTTGTTTTCATAGCCGCTCCTTTCAGAATTTTCCGCTCCGGCCGGAACCGCCGCCGCCGGATTCGCTGTAACTGCTTCCGCTGCTGGAAGAGCTGCGCTCGATCTTCCGGCTGGAGGTCGTCTTATGGGTGAAATGATCTGTTTGCTCCGTAAGCCGGAGTCCCGCGGAGACGTAGTCGTTCGCGGTTGCTTTTTTTGATACAGTGTCCATTTTCCGCCATATCACAGCGACGACCGCGGCTGCCGCCAGCAGGGAAAGACCGATCACAATAAGGATCGGAATAAACAAGCTCGCCCGGACGGGCTTTCCTGCGGAAGCCTTTTCCAGATAGACGCTGCATTCTTTGACGTAATCCTCAAAGCCGCCGTACCAGTCGTTCTCGCCGAAATTGTCGAGGAAGACCTTTTCCAGCTTCTGCTGACCATAGCTGTTGAACGCATACTCGCAGCGTGAGCCGTAGCAGAACATTGCCCAGTCGCGATCATCCATGCTGAGCAGGAGCATGATCCCGTCGCGGTTCGGTCCTTCGCCCATGGTGCATTCATGGTAGATGGTGTAGGTCGCCTTATAGACGCCTTCAGAATGGAAGTCCCGATAGTCCTCCACGGTTACGATGTAGACGCCGACGCCGTATTTTTGGGAGACGCTTTCCGCCATCTTTTCCAGCAGCATATTTTCGTTTTCGCTGAGAAGTCCGGCCGCGTCCGTCACATAAGAAAGTTGTGCGCCTGTCTGCTCAGCCGCAGCTGCGCCCACGCAGAGCACAAGGCAGAACAGAAACACCAGCAGGAGACAACGTATTCTTTTTTTCATGTCTCAGCCCTCCCTATCGCGCCAAAAGCAGCAGCGCGGTCACACTGATGGCGATAAGAGGTGCCGCGATTGCCGCAAACAGGCCAATTACCCGTTTCGTGCTGACCGGAAGGTTGCCGACAAGCTTGCCTGTCTGACCGTTCATGGCAAAGAGGAAGTCTTTTCCCTCCCATCTTGTGTTCAGGATCCAGACGGGAAGCAGTGCGTAATGCACCTTGCCGCGCTTCAAGTGGATATCCCGGCTCGTTTCATTGCAGGTGGTGTAGCCCGAAACCGTGCGTTCCAGTGCGCTCAGCAGCGAGCCCGCGCAGCGCGTGTCCGCCCGCTCCCGGCTGTCTTCGACGCTGACATCATATTTGTCCGCCAGAAATCCGGGCAGATACGCTGTGGAAAATGGCCTGAGCTCCGCGTAATCATACGGTTCGATGGAGTCCATATAATCGTCCGGCATTTTGCTCGACGCGTCCACCGGGATCTTTTCAAAGGCAATGGAGCCTGCGCGTCGCACATCATAGTGGCTTGTCTCCGTGATCTCATAGTCTCCTGAGGTGTAGGTATGTACCTGCGTAGCATGGAATTGCGCACTTCCGCTGGCCTCGCCGTCGTACATCCAGAAAGGTACATACACACCCTTGATCTCCTCCAGATGGTTGGCTTTGGAGAAGGTCGATGGCAGCAGAGGCTTTTTGAGATAGTGCTTCTTCAATGTCTTGATGGCATCCTCCTTGCTCAGCTTGAAGGGAAGCACAAAGTCGGGCTTCAAAATGCCGGCGAACTGCCCCGGAAGTACCGACGGATTTCCGCAGTACGGGCAGGACGTGGCTGCGGTCGTCGCGTCGCAGAGCAGCTCCGCGCCGCACGACGGGCAGCAGTAGGCCTTCATGCCGACCGCATCCGCGCCCCAGTCCTCGCTCAGACCGGAAGCATCCCAGTCAGAGCCGTCTGCGGCAGTCTGTTGTTCTTCCGCTTCGGCAGATTTTTGGGCCGCTTCCGTTTCTTCCTGCTTCTGTGTCGCTTCCGCCGCTTTTGCTTCTTTTTCCGCGTAGAACGCTTCAATTTCTGCGATATCGAAGCTTGAGCCGCAGTAATCGCACTCCAGCCTGCCGGATTCTCCTACAAAATGGAGCGGTCCCGTGCAGGCAGGACATTGATAATTTGTGATTTGTGTTGCCATCTAGGTTCCTCATTTCTCAGACCAGTGTTGCAGCCCACAAGGGCAGATTGCAGTGCCGAACACAGTTATGATCGTGTTATTCCGGATATGTCCCGCAGGCTCACTGCTTGTGATAGATCGTGTTCGTGTCTCTTATGACGTTTTCTTCCGAATCGTACAAGACGCACATATCCGCCGCCGCATGATCGCTGTTTCCCAGCACGATCTCCTGCAGGTGCTCCGCCACGTCCTCACTGTATTCTCCGCCGAAATACGGCGTCTGAAACGCGGACTCGACGCACAGCTCCCAGCCATTCCATTTCTGCTCCGTTTCGTCGAACCACAGCTCCTCTGCGTACCAGTGCGTCCCGTCCTCATTCTCGGAAAACACATATTTCTGCACGCCATCCTCGGAGATCCACGTGCCCTCGAGCAGCGCAAAAACATCGCGTGTCTGCTCATGCTCGGCGCTCTCCCGCTCTGCCTGCGCCTGCCGCTCCGCATCGCTGTAATACCGCGCCTCGTCTCCCATCGTCATCATACCGTAATCCAGCCAGAACGTATCCGCCAGCCACGCAAACTGCGGAGAATCCAGATAGCGCAGATGATAGACCGTATCGTGGTCTTTATCCTCAATCGTGAGTCCGCTGATTTGTTCTGCAAAATCCGCCTGAACTGTCAGAATGCCGTTTTGAAAGGAATATTCAAACTGATCTCCCAGATCTTCAAAATTCGCGTCGTAGCAGCGGATAGGCGTGTCCTTGAACTGCCCGCCGCGGTAATAGAGCTTCATGACCCCCGGGCTGTAAACGGTTTTTTTAATGTGGAAGTCGTCAAAAAGAACCGATGTCTCAGGGTACTGATAAGTGCGCACATCAGCGCCGCCGCAGGCGGTCAGACCGAACAGCCCCATCCATAGACCTGCCATGATGAGGAACGCCTTGAGCTTCACAGTATCCCCTCCGTTTCTCCGCAAATAGCCGGATTCTCCCGCTCCAAATTGGGGCGGGAGCCGGTTTTCATATAAATTCTCAGAAGGACGCTGCCCTTACTGGAACGTCATGTTGTTGAGAATGATGTCGGGCATCGTTCCCGGGACGCAGTCCAATTTCGTCAGTCCGATGGACAGTGCGCGGCCGTCGTCGATCTGCGCGATATACTGGATCCAATCATAGCCGATTCTTCTGTAGGTACGCCCATGGAAGGTGATGCCGCCGATCACGCGATCGTCGATGTCCTGATAGTTTTCAAAGTCGTCCTTGTAGTAGTCGAAGTCCTCCACATTGGTTCTTACCTCGAATCTGATGGCGCCTGCGCCGAAGGCTGTGGGATCGTCGTTTTCTACCAGGCAGCGCCCCCCATCATCGAACGACCAGCCGGATACCGGGATCTTCGTCATGATCTTGACCTTCACATCGTCTTTTGCAAACTGGGCGATTTCCACGGAGAAGTCCTTCATCTCGGCGTTTGCAGACGCTGCCCTATTCGCTTCGGCGGCCTCGGCCTTCACGATGTCCAGATACTTTTCTATGGCTTCTGTGCCGGAGAAGCCGCTGGTGTTGTACGCACTCACCGTATAAACGCCCGACTCGTTCTCCTTGAAATTGACGTAGATGAAATGGGAGTCGTCGTCCTCAGAGATCCATTTGTAGTAGCGGTAGTTTGCCTTCATGTGGTCGCTGTACTCTTCCTTGACGAACTGGCCTTCCACGCCGAAGTAGGCAACGATATCATCGTAAGTAGCGTCAAAAATATTATTATTGACCTCGTTCATCCAGACGTAGCCCTTCTGCACCTGCTCTTCCGTCACGATGCCGTCGCCGCCGGAGGCCATCGCGTCCGTCGGGGTGAGCGGAGCGCCTTCTGTCGGAACAGCTTCCTCCGGAGCATCTTCTCCGATGGCATCCGGCATGGACTTGCCTGCGTCAATCAGAGGCAGATACCAGTCGGTATAGCGGTAGGGATATGTATCTTCCTCCATGTCATCCCAGTAGAGTCCCCACGGGCGCAGATAGATGTCGTAGTGGAACTCGTCATCGCCATCTTCATAGTCGCCGCTGATCCAGATCATGTCGTCATAGTCCAACAGCGCGGGATCAACGATCCAGTCCGCATGCTCCAGGGCCACGTTTGTGAACCAGCCGCCCTCGGACATCACCGTGCCGTGCTCGCCGGTTCCGGCTTCGCTCAGACTGACCTGCGCGGAAGCCATGGGTTCGGACCTCGTGTAGTCCTCGTCCCAAAGCGTGATCGTGCCAGTGTAGTCCGTGCCGATGTCAATGACGCCGCAGACATCCCACCATTTTCCCTCCATGCTCTCGTAGTAGCCATAACAGCCGCTCATCTTCCACCAGCCGTACCATTCGCCGTTCCACCAGTCGAGCAGCGCGTCGCCAGTCTCGGCTGGATCGGAGGTCAGCGTGCTGTCAACGGGCGGTTCATCGCCGGTCGTATCAGCTGCGGGAGTCTCACGATTCAGTGAGGATGGGTCGATGGTGATCTTGCCGCTTTTCTTGCCGAGGAACTGCTCGAAGGTTGCCTCGACTGGACTGGTCGTGTCCTGAAGCAGATATGCTGTCCGGACTTCCACCGTTGCGCCCGGAGCGACGTCTGTAAACTGGCCTTCTATCACGGTTTCAAAGGTGTCGTAGTCGGCAAAGACGGTTGCAGCTTCCAGTTCTACGCCGTTCTGCATGAGCGTTTCATCGACGCTCCAAAGATACGACGCATTCTCCTTGCCGTTGTTTGTGAAGTCCAGTGTCAGAACGATCGCGTCACTTCCGTCCGAATCTTCCATGATGCACGCGCCCTTGTAGAGCAGCTCATAGTCACCGAGCTTGATCAGATTGGAGTCTTTCGCCTTATCTTTGCCGCAGGCGGTAAGGCTGCTGAGCAGCATCAGCGCCGCAAGAAGCAGGCATAGAAGCTTGATCTTCGTCTGTTTCATAATTCCCTCCCAATATCCTTCAGGGATGCACAAATCTGCCGATCAACAGAAAATAACATATCATTCCGGCAAAAACAGCGGTGCATCCCTGAGACATTTTGCTTTCCTTATTTCTTTTCGCGCTGGATAAGATTCCCATCCTTGTCGGTGAACTTGCCGCAAAGAATCTTGATAAAGTCAACAAGGTACCCGATGCCGAACAGACCTGCCGTCAGCGTATAAAGAATACCCGTGCCGATCTTGCCGACATAATAGCGGTGGACGCCAAGCCCGCCAAGGAAGAGGCAGAGCAGGAACGTTGTCAGCCAGTCCTTCGTTTCGACCGGAACCTCCGGCGCGACATAGTCCTCTACTTCCTCACCGTTCAATATCTTCTTCACGGTTTCAGTCACGGTGTCGATATAGGCGCCACGCTCCGTTGCAAGGCCGACTGTCGCACCCTTGAGTCCCTTGCGCAATGCACTGTTCTTATCAACGCGCATACCGCCAACCGACATCTTGGCCTCCGTAATGACCGGCTGGATCCGGATGTGTGTGCCGTCCTTGAGGAAAAGCCAGAGACCAACGTCCACATTCGGTTCTTTCTCGAACGAGATGCGTTGACCGGGAATGCCGCCTTTGATCTGGAACGGCATCTGGAACGCCGTCCTGCGGGCATTGAGCTTCTCCATGATCTCTTCCAGTGTGGTGGAATAGGAAAGATCAAATTCACGGGGACTGGTCGCGAATGCGACATCTTTCATGCTGCCAGTCAGGTTATCCATAGTTTTTCTCCTTTCTAAAAGTCCGGTGGGTGGTTGATACGTATTGTGCTTCTATGCGGTTTATTTTTTCGTAAAAGTGCCGCTGATGCCGTAGCCGGAGTTCTCATTCATGGTAAGGCTGCTGCCATCCACGGAGAACGTGTAAGTAGACGGTTCACTCCATGCCTCCAGCGTTACCGTGAGCTGGTCGCCGTCAATGGTATAGGTGCCGTTCTGCTTCATGTACGCATTCTCCATGGTGCATTTACCTTTTCCGTTGAATGTCCATGTGATCACACCGTCTTCTCCGAGATCAGCAGACCATGTTCCGGCCAGCGCATCCTTACTGCCGCAGGCGGCAAGCGTCAGGAGTGCAGCTGCAATCAGGAGTAATGCTACATACTTTCTCATTTTTAAGTCCTTCTTTCTAAATCGTCGTTTGATGGATGGTTCAGCCGTTCACCGCGCCGCCGCAGTATTCACAGCAGCCGCTTGCATCCGGCGTGGTGGTTGCGCCGCAGTAGGGGCAGGTAACTGCCGCTTTGGGCGCGGCTGCCTGCTCAATCTTCTCACGCACATCTTTTCGTACCTGCGTCAGTGCCTGACGGATCTCCTCGCCGAGCTTTTTGCAGTTGCGATACTCGACGTTGGTTTCAGGGTTGCATCTTGCCGGCATGCCCGGACGTGCCGAGGGCGGCGGCGTAATGTCTATAGAGCTGGAGTTGACCTGAAAGCGCATTTCGTTGAAGTAGGGGTTGTTGACGAATATGGTGATGTAGAAGTCATAGGAGTATTCATAGCGCGGCGGATTGTAGCTGACCTCCTTGCCGTCCTTATCCTCGCGCTTGAGCTCCGAACGGCTCTCGTCAATATCAAGATTGCAGCCGGTCACGTCTGCAAAGTCCAGAACATCCGGGTTTGCCTCTTGCAGATCTCTTGCTCTTGTTACCATAAACTTTCCCGCGTCCTCGTCCAGAAGCACCTTGGTGTTCGTGCCGAGCGTTCTGGTCGTATGGAATGCTGCGACCTTTTCCTGATTCTCCTCCCGGTAGGTAAGCTGTGCCCTGATTTCTTCGACGGTGCTGTTGCGCCGGTCGGAGAACCACGGGGAGAGTTTTTTGGCACAGTTTTTGCAGAGATTCCCGTTTTCCAGCTTGCGGTTGCCAAGTAAGCCGATCTTTTCCCCGCAAATATCGCAATATTTCTTATCGAACAGTCCCATAAATGTATCAATCTCCTTTATGTATGCTTCTTGCACTATGCGGCGTACCGCGCGTCTGCCTTGGAATTGAGTACCGCGCCGTAGATGTACAAAGCCGGAACAGCCACGCCCGTCAGAACACTTGTGACGTTAAACTCGCTGCCGTTGACCAGATTCATCACGACGCTCAAGACGCTGAATACAGCCACGATTGCGCCCCATACGATGAGCCCGCCTGCTTTTTCGCTGCGCTTGCTGTGCTTGACGCCTTTGATTCCGGCGATCAGCTGGCAAATCCCTCCGATCAGTGTCAGAAACAGCGCTGCCCAGTAGGCAAATGTCAGACCAGATGCTGCGCCGAGTCCTGCCGCCAGCGCACCCAGTCCGCCGACAAACACACCCGCTATGATGGAAAATACAGCGGCAATGATCATCAGAATGCCAGTGACCTTCAAAAACTTGTGTCCATTCATAATAAATCCTCCTCGCTTCCTTGTTGTTTGCTTTTTTATTCCGCAGGGCGTCTGGCTCCGCACTCTGCGCAAAATACGCTACTGCCATTCGGCATCCCGCACGCCGGACATTTCCATCCGCCGTCCGGCGCAGGTCTTGAGAAAATCCCGGCCTCTGTTTCCCCGGCAAACGCTACCAGGAGGTTAAAGATGCTCTGTGCGCTCTCGCCGCAGTAGTTGTTTGTGAAAACCTCGCTGCCGTCTTGCCATGTCGCGCAGATGCAGCTATTCTCCGCGCCATCCGGGCCTGCGCTGGGATGGTAGACCGGAAGCTCCAGCGCACGAAGCTCTTGTCTGATGCTGCTGAAGCACGCCTGCGCCTTCTCCGGCTCGACGGCGATGTCCTGCCTGAAAATAGGCTTACCGTCGCCATCCTGATACCGGTAGGAGAAAAGCATCTGCTTCTCCGCTCGGGATGGCAGCGTCCGCTCATCGAGAAGGAAGCTGAAGCAGTCACGCGCAGACGAGGCGTTTTGCTCCCAGTGAATTCCGACCAACTCTGCTGTTTCGCGCACCTCACGCTGCTCTGTTTCAAGCTTGGATGCAGCATACGCTTCCTCGGCAATACCCAGAACCAAGGCCTCCAGCGCCTCCGCTTGACTGCCGCTGAGCGTTTGGGTCTTTTCCCCATCGTCGGTGCGCCAGACGATCCGGATCTCGCTGTCAACTTCATCATAGCTGTCAGAAGACGGTTTTCTGTACGCCGGAAGCTCCGACTCTGCCAGCACATTCTGAAGCTCAAACCACTGTACCCACGTGAGCTGCCAGGGAATCGGGTTGGAAAATGCATCCGTCTGGCTTTCTCTTATCTCATCGCCGCCAGATTGGCTTGGGAACCAGCCGGTCAGCAGCGGCATATCGTTCTCCTGATAAAATTTCAGTGAAAAGCTGCTGTAGTAATTCCTATGGTTCTGCCGCCACTCAAATTCCACCAGGTCCTTTCCAGCTCTGTACGCATCCGGGTTTTCCATCCTGCCTTCATCTTGAATCCGGCTTCCGATAAAAAACCTGTACAGTAAAACGCCTGCCAGTGTGATAAATGCGATCACAGAGACGATGATCAGAGCAATTTTCAATGCTTTTCTCACTTCAAATCGCCGTCGTCAAACGGATCGCCGCACTCGGAGCAGAACTTCGGCGGATGTGCCGGATCAGCCGGTTCCCAGCCGCACTTGTCGCATTTGTACTGCGGAACGCCGGCCGGCTTGGGTTTGCCGCATTCGGCGCAGAACTTGCCCTTATTCACCGCGCCGCAGCTGCACGTCCAGCCGTCTGCCTGTACTTCTGGCTTTTTTGTGCCGCATTCGGGGCAGAACTTTCCGGTTGCCGTCGCGCCGCACTGCGGGCATTTCCAGCTTCCTGCCGCCGGCTTCGGCTCCGGCTTTTTGCTGCCGCAGTTCGGGCAGAAATTGCCGGTGATACCGCTTTGTCCGCAGCTGCACGTCCAACCGTTCGCGGGCGCTGCCGGTGCTGCGGGAGCGGGCTGCTGTGCTTGCTGCTGCGCGCCCATCTGATAAAGCCCCTGCGCGTTCATGCCGCCCATCTGGCCCGCCATATTCATGCCCATGAACGCCATCGCGGGGCCTGCGCCCTGATTGGACGCGGCCGACTGCATCGCTGCCGCCTGCGCGCCGACCAGATGTGCAGCCGCTCTCGTCGGATCCATAAATGCCGCGTTGCGCTGCATTTCTTTCAGCATCTGCTCGTCTTCTTCGCTCGCCTTCACGCTGGATACGCCGAACGATACGATTTCAAGGCCGCGCAAGTTGCGCCACTTGCCAGACAGCACTTCATTCAGCGCGTCCGCCAGCTCCATCGTATGTCCGGGGAGCGCAGAATAGCGGATGCCCATGTCGGAGATTTTTGCAAACGCGGGCTGAAGCGCGGTAAGTAACTCGGTCTTGAGCTGTCCGTCCAGCCGGTCGCGGGTATAATCCTCACCCACATTGCCGCAGACGTTTGTGTAGAACAAAATCGGGTCGCAGATGCGGTAGCTGTACTCGCCGAAGCAGCGAATGGCAATGTCGATGTCAATGCCTGCCCGCTGGTCAACAACACGGAAGGGAACCGGCGACGGCGTGCCGTACTTGTTGCCGATGAGCTCCTTGGTGTTAAAATAGTACACGCGCTGATCCTTGGGCGGCTCGCCGCCGAAGGTGAAGCGCTTTCCGATGTTCTTGAACGTGTCGAGGATACTGGTTCCCAACTCACCGGAGAAGATCGACGGCTCGGTCGAAGCATTATAGACAAACTCGCCCGGTTCGGCGCACAGCTCCGTGACCTTGCCCTGATCGACGATGATCATGCACTGGCCGTCAGCCACCGCGACGACAGAGCCGTTGGAGATGATGTTCTCGCTGCCCTTGTAGTTGCTGCTGCGCCCGGAAACGCGGTGCAGACCCTTGACCGCCATCACGTTCTCCGGAATGGATTCACAATAAAAATACTCTTTCCACTGGTCGGCCATCACGCCGCCAGCCGCGCCCAATGCTGCTTTCATGAGTCCCATTGTCTGTTCTCCCTTTCTCTGTTTACTATGCCCACGGGTCTTCCGCCGCAGGAATACGGATGCCGCTGAGAATGCTGGAATACTCCCAGAGGAACCACTCGCCGGTTGATGCCTTCTGCCGCAGCTTCATGGGCCGCGGCGAATCTGCGCCCGCCGTTTTCAGGAACACGCGCAGATACCCCGGCTCGATATCCTGCGGCCTGGGGTCTGCCAGCACGTTAAGCCGGTATGGTGCGCGCGGCTGATAGCCGTTTTCCGGCGTCGCGCCTTCAAAATACGCAAGCGGCAGATAGGCTTTGCCGCGCAGCCGGTCGCGCAGGAACTGCGCATCGTAGGGCGTCATGGGCCGCGGGCCGCGCAGGAGATTCATTGCGGCAGTTCCGGCGTCCCTGTCCTTGTCAAACAGTGCCAGTGCGCACAGAAACAGGGCGCAGATGCGCTCCGGCTGTCTTCCGCCTGCCGCAAGCGTCTCAAATTCCTGCAGGCTTGCAGGGATGCTTTGTATTGTGACCTGCATATAAAACCCTCCTGTTTATGGATATGTCCGGAGCCATGTTTCCGTATTTCCGGATTTGGTATAGTCATGGCCGTTGGCAGCTTCCATCACATACCAGTATGCCCAGTGCTGCTCGTTCATGTCAGCAAAGACTCTTGGCAGCTCTTTCAGATGGGCACGGATATACTCTATGTCAGCACTGCGTTCGAGCAGGCGGCAGGTGACAGCGGCGACCTCTGCTCTTGTAATGTTGTTGCCCGGCTTGAATGTTCCATCTGCATAGCCTGTGACCCAACCGCGAGTCGCCGCATAGGCGATGGACTTTGCCGCCCAATGAGAGGCAGGAACATCCGTGAAGGCCGCAGCTCCGTCCGTCAGCTGCTCAAACCGGCAGCAGATCGCGGCAAATTCCGCACGCGTGATCGGCGCGTTTGGCCGGAACGTTCCGTTGCTGTAGCCGCGGACGATCCCGAACTGCTCCATGTAGCCGATGTAGTTGGCCGCCCAGTGCGCCGAGGTCACATCGGAGAAGGAGGCCGGATAGGATTTGTTTGCCTCCATCTGCTCGGTCAGCAGGCGGGCGAACATGGTGGTCACCTCTGCGCGGCTCATATTTTTGCCAGGGGCAAATCCGCCGCCCGGATAGCCCTTTAGGAACGCGAAATGGTCAGTCTTGTTGAGCGTCGCAGGCTTATATGTGGGTTCCGTCACCGGTGCGGTGTTCTCGGTGTAAAGATTGACAAAGCCAAGCCCGCCCTGCGCATTGTCCGGGTTGACATGCACGCTGCCTTCCATAGCTTCAAATTTGTTGTAGCAATCCCAGCCGCCCGTCCACTTGTATTCCCGTGCGGCATCGCTCCATTTATACTGCGGTTGGAGGAACCAGCGGGTCTCATCATACGTCCAACCGCTTTGCTCATCGTTGGTTTCCACAACAAAGATGCCCTGATTGTCGGTTAGAGCGAAGAAATCGCTTCTGTCGATTTGAATGGTCATCACGCAGCCGAATGTTCCGGCTCCGTTCACGGTCACCGTGCAGTTCTGCACATCCCAGAGGCCGCTGCCGCCGGCTTCATAACGGCCATACGACGGATCGCTGGGAAATGCATAGAAGCTGAAAGTCGTTTGCTTCGGCGCGGTGTTGCCGCCCAGCTCAACGATCTTAATGATCGGGATCTGAAGCGTCACGATCCGGTCCTCGTCGTCCGGCTCAGGCTGCTCGGGCCGATTCGGCGGAAGAAAGTTGCTTCCCGGCGGCAGGGTCACGGTGAAATCCTCTGCGGCCACCGCTGCGGCAAGGGACAGTGTAAGGATCAGGCAAAGGAAAATCGCAAGAATTCGTTTTCTCATCTGGAACCTCCTTCTGTTATTTCTTTGTCGAATACGTACATGATGCGGCTTTCCGCGCAGGCAGTGAAAACCAAAGAGCTAAAGTGTGTCGATCACGCCCGCGAGGTAGGTCGGCGATACCGACGCATAGATAAAATTGTCGACCAACTGATCCTTCACCGCCTGACGCACATCGGCGGCAAGCAGTTCGTCCGCGTTCTCATCCACCAGAAGCAGAACCTTGCAGACCCAGCCGAGCTGCTTTACAGCATTGCAAAGCTTGAGCCGCTCGCTCAGCTTCCAGATGCCCTGCCGGATGACCTCCATCACCAACACATTGGCACGGCAGGACCGGCACAGGGCAAGCGTTTCCTCCGGTTTTGAAGAACGGTAGACAAGAAAATCCGGGTCGCATCCCGAAAGTGATTGCATGACCGCTTCCGCCAGAAGTCCGCCTTTCATATCCAGTACGATCCTTCGCATCTGCGCTTTCCACCGCCTTTCTCTTCTTTTGTATGTTCCATTTGTATTTTAGCTGTTATCGATCCCTTCTGCCCCCGCCGATTGGATAGGGTTTGCAATTATTTTTTGTTCAAAGGCCATCATCCGGCTCGATTCTCCCGGCAAAGGGTGTAAAACTGTGTTGCCTTTTTCCGTCCGCATGATATACTATCCATACGAATGTGCAGAGATGGGAGGCATACGGCATGAGCAAAGCGACAAAAAAGACCATCTTGTTTGCGCTGGGCGTGTTGGCGCTCATTGCGTTTGCCATGTGGCTCCGATATGCAAGCCGGCATATTTTTCATTCTCCGGCTGTCAGCCACCTGCGAAGCGGGATCTATGTGTTTTTGTTCAGCGCGTGGTGCTACTCCCTGCGGATCCGCATCGTGCAGACGCAGGTACGGCGCTATCTGGTGGCGATCTCGGCGCTGATGGTGCTGTGGATTCTTCTTCGCTCAATCAAATTTTCCATTGAAAACACGGATGCAGAGCGCTGGCTGTGGTATTTTTACTATTTCCCGATGCTGTTCATCCCCATGCTGTCGGTCTTTGTTTCCCGGTCGCTGGGCAAGGGAGAGGATTTTCGGCTGCCGCGATGGACAAAGCTTCTGTATGTTCCAACGCTGCTTCTGCTCCTGCTCGTTCTGACCAATGATCTGCACCAGCAGGTGTTTTCCTTCCCGTCCGGCGTTTTATCGGATCAGGCGTATCGGTATGAGAGCGGCTATTTCTTCGTGCTGGCTTGGGAGGCCCTGTGCGCGGGGTTCGCGTTGCTTTCGATGGTGAAAAACTGCCGCATCCCGCGCAGCAGGAGAATTCGCTGGCTGCCGCTGGTTCCGCTTGCGCTTTCGCTGGCCTATGCTTATGCGTATGCCAAAAAGGTCCATTGGGTCTGGGTGCTTGCGGGCGATATGACGGTGTCGCAGTGCCTGATCTTTGCGAGCATCCTTGAATGCTGCATTCAATGCGGGCTGATCCAGTCCAACCTCGGATACGACGAACTTTTTGAGGCAACGAGCCTGCCCGTCCAGATTACGGATCCTGCATTTTGCCCCCAATATGTGTCTGCCGCCATGCAGGAGGCTTTGCCGCAAAGCGAGCTGCGGCAGATGCAGCAGGATACCGTCCATCTGAGCGACGATACGCTTTTGAAGCGGCACAGGCTGCGCCGCGGCTGGGTGTTCTGGAAGGAGGACATTTCCGCGCTGAATCAGATTCGAAAAGAGCTGGAACTGACAAGGGATGAGCTGCGTGATACCGGCGACGTTCTGACGGCGGAGAAAGCACAGCACGCAAGATGGCTGAAGCTGACAGAAGAAAACCGCCTGTATGACATGATGGAGGCGCAGACCGCCCGACAGATCGCAATGCTGCGGGATCTGTTGGCTGAATTACAGAAGACGGAGGATTCAAACAGAGCCAGACACCTGCTTGGGCAGGTCATCATCATCGGGACCTATATCAAGCGGAGAAGCAACCTGATTTTTGTCGGCGAGCAGCGCGGCGCAATCAGTGTGCAGGAACTTCGGCTGTGTCTCAATGAATCTTCCGAGAATATCATTGTCTATGGCGCCGACTGTAAGACGATCGTCAAGGGGGAAGGCCAGCTTACCGTCGAGCAGGCAACGCAGGTCTACGACCTGTTTGAAGCGGTCGTGGAGACGGAACTGGAATCGCTGCGTGCGCTGCTGATCTCTATAGAGGTTGGTAAGTGGGTAGAGGTCGCTCTCTGCGTTTCAGCGGCGAAGCCGCTCTGCGCTCTGCGTGCGCGGTTTCCAGATCTGGAATGGGAGCAGGATGAGGACGGACTGCAATATGTGACGCAGAAGCTGGAAAGATCGAGGAGGTAAAGGCGTATGGACAGGATTAAGGAAAGCTTCGACAGTCTGCCCATCGCGGCCTGCTTCTTCGATAAAAACGGCGTGGTGCGGCTCATCAACCGCCGGATGCTTGCCATTGC
>ENA-UOIY01000396-UOIY01000396.1-human-gut-metagenome-genome-assembly--contig:-P114-NODE-396-length-72280-cov-39.827982_pt1 | contig 72280 bp, 65 predicted proteins | sample MGYA00242335_ERZ723882 | MGnify/ENA metagenome assembly ERZ723882 | reverse complement strand
AATTTCTCTCCTCCTTTTTTACTCCCGCCCCTCTCTCCAAGTAAAAACTGCAAAAATCAACAAAAAACCCGCGGAATCAAGTTCCGCGGGCAAAAACATTTACAAATAAAATTCGATATTTGATAGGCCCCGAAGTGCCGCCCCGATATTTTGACACCTAGCCGCGCTAGGTGGGTATCCTGTGTGTATTATCAATCTTCCGCTGCCGGGGATGCCGGAATTAGCTTGCGGCCCGATTTAAAAACATCTGACTCGGAATCCCTTGAATATGATGTAGGTTCAAAATATAGGTTCTTGTCGAACACCCCAGGAAGCCTATCAAGCATCCATTGGCGTAATTATATATTGGTTCCAAGCAAAAAGCAAGAGTATTTTTACCGGAATCAAATGGAAACAATTTCGTTATCCAGGCCGTTGTCGCGTAAAATACTCGTTACGGCGGAAAGATACCGCGCAGGGAACTCTACACTGTATGAGCATGTTTTACCTTCAATAAAGCGCTGCGGCGTTGGAACGATCGCACCACTGATTTTACATTGACGGAGCATGCCCAAAATAGCGGCCGCTTGATTCTGCGTCCGAGCGATGCATAAACATCTTGACATTCCCGAATCTACACCTCCGAATCCTATTCCATTATGCTGTATAATATTCGGAGATCCTCCTCTGTTGTGATTTTTATGTTCAGCTTGTCGCCTTCTACCAGAAAAACCTCGCCGCCGCTGCGCAGAATGAGAGCCGCGTCGTCCGTAGCGCCGCAATCTTCGCAGGCAAAATGCGCTTGGTGGATCAGTCCGAGCCGGAAGGACTGGGGTGTCTGTACATTGTATAAAACCTCACGGTTGGGAACTCTGTGGAGTCTGGCTCCATCCACGGAGACCGCAATGGTGTCACTGCTGGGCACCACAGTCTCGCACGCGCCTTTTTCCTTTGCGACGGCAATATTTTCCGTGATAATCCGCGCAGAAGGATTTGGGCGCGCACCGTCGTGGATCAAAACGATATCGTCCTTTTCATGCGTTTCCATCAGTTTGGAAACGCCGATTTTCGAGGATTCACGGCGTGTGCTCCCTCCTGCGCAGATCCAGGAAATTTTTGGAATCTGATATTCGTTTATCATTTTTTTTGTAAAATCAATGCTGTCATTTGGGCAAATAACGCAAATTTCATCGATTTCGGGGTGTTTGGCAAATGCTTCCAGAGTATAAATCAGGATCGGTTTTTCTTTATATTCTATAAATTGCTTCGGCACTGGGGCGCCCATCCTGGTTCCCTTTCCGGCCGCAAGAATCAATGCAATGTTCATCTGAGGGCCCCTTTCTTTCATTATACAGTATTATACAACATTTCAAGATATTGTCATCTTCAAAATCATTTTTGTTTTTACTCACGGCCGGCAGGCAAAGTAAAAACCTTCAGAATATTGACTTCGGACATGTTTAGCCTTATTATTATAAAGATAAAATCAGTATTTTATAAATATATGAAAGGAAAAACAGAATATGGCCGTCATCAGAACAAGATTCGCTCCGAGCCCTACGGGCTTCATGCATATCGGAAATTTACGGACCGCTTTATATGAATATTTGATTGCACGCTCAAAGGGCGGGCAATTTATATTAAGAATCGAGGATACCGATCAGGGGCGGTATGTGGAGGGCGCCATGGATGCAGTCTTAGAAACGCTCCGAATGACCGGAATCACATACGACGAGGGGCCTGGCGTCGGCGGCGATTATGGCCCGTATATCCAAAGCGAACGCAAGGACATCTATCTGGAATATGCAAAGCAGCTCATCCAGCGCGGGGCGGCGTATTATTGCTTCTGCTCGAAGGAGCGCCTTGACGCTCTAAGGACAAGCGAGGGAGTCGCCTTTAATTACGATCGGCACTGCCTCGGCCTTTCGCAGGACGAGATTGAAAAGAATCTGGCGGAGGGCAAACCATACGTCATCCGGCAATTGGTCCCCAGAGAAGGGAAAACGACATTCAGCGACGTCGTTTACGGCGACATAACGGTAGATAACGATACGCTTGACGATCAGATTCTGATTAAATCCGACGGTCTGCCCACTTATAATTTCGCGAACGTGATCGACGACCACCTTATGAAAATAACCCATGTGGTCCGAGGCAACGAATACCTCTCCTCCACCCCGAAATATAATATTCTGTATCAGGCCTTCGGATGGGAAATCCCCGTATATATCCATTTGCCGAGCATCATGAAGGACGCGCACACCAAGCTTTCCAAGCGGAACGGGGACGCTTCCTTCCAGGATCTCATCCAGAAAGGGTATCTTCCCGAGGCAATTCTCAACTATATCGCGCTGCTCGGCTGGAGCCCGGGAGGAACCCGCGAATTCTTCACACTCAAAGAGCTCGAAGAGAATTTTACCATCGAAGGGCTCAACAAGTCGCCCTCGATTTTTGACATCGAGAAGCTTCGTTGGATGAATGCGGAATATATTCGGAACAGCACGCCTGAGCAGTTCCGGCAGCTTGCGCAGCCGTATGTAGAACAGGCGCTCGGCGAAAACGGTCTCGATATCGGTAAAATCTGCGCGCTCATTCAGCAAAGAACTGAGGTTTTAACGGAAATCCCGGATAAAATCGCTTTTTTCAAGGAGCTGCCTGAATATGACACTGCAATCTACTGTCATAAAAAAATGAAAACCGATCAAACCAATTCGCTGGAGAATCTGCGGAAGGTCCTCCAATATTTTACGGACAATGAAAGCACGCTGCGCGCAGACTGGACGTCCGCCCGGCTTTATGAAGCGCTCTGCGCTCTGGCAGAACAAAACGGCGTGAAAAACAGTCAGATTCTCTGGCCCGTCCGGACGGCGCTCAGCGGAAAAGAAGTCAGTCCCGGAGGCGCCACGGAAATCGCGGAAATCCTGGGGTACGACGAAACGATGCGCAGGCTTGCCGTCGGAATCAAAAAGCTCGAAACGGAAGGAACGGTAGAAAATGGAAGCCAGCAATAACTTTATACATGAAATCGTAGAAAACGACATCAAGGAAGGCGGCAGATACTACGGAAAAACCGTCTGTACGCGTTTCCCCCCGGAGCCGAACGGCTATCTGCACATCGGACATGCAAAGGCGATCTGCATCGATTTTGGAACGGCGGAAAAGTACGGCGGTTACTGCAACCTGCGCTTTGACGATACAAATCCGAGCAAGGAAGATACGGAGTATGTGGATGCAATCATGAACGACGTCCGCTGGCTTGGCTATACCTGGAAAAACGTTTTGTATGCCTCGGATTATTTTCCCCGTATGTACGAATGCGCCGAGAAGCTTATAAAAGACGGATTGGCCTACGTCTGCGATCTGAATGCGGACGAAATCCGAGATTATCGCGGCACGCTCACGGAGCCGGGAACCAACAGCCCGTACCGCGACCGCTCTCCGGAGGAAAATCTTGAATTGTTCCGGAGGATGCGAAGCGGCGAGTTTCCCGACGGGAGCAGGGTGCTCCGGGCCAAAATTGATATGGCGTCGCCCAACATGAATCTGCGCGATCCCGTCCTATACCGGATCGTACACGCCCAGCATCATCATACCGGGGACGCCTGGTGCATCTATCCGATGTACGATTTCGCACATCCGCTGGAGGATGCGTTTGAAGGCGTCACGCATTCGCTGTGCGACCTCGGATTTAAGGACCACCGGCCGCTTTATGATTGGGTGGTGGAAAAATGCGGACCGTTTGATCCGGCTCCGTGTCAGAATGAGTTTGCACGCCTGAATCTTACGTATACGATCATGAGCAAGCGCTACCTGCGCAAAATGGTAGAAACCGGCATCGTAAACGGATGGGATGATCCGCGGATGCCGACACTCTGCGGTCTCAGAAGAAGAGGCTATACCCCGGCCTCTATCCGGAATTTTATCGATATGGTCGGCGTATCCACAAGCTACAGCGTCGCAGATTACGGGCTGCTTGAATATTGTATCCGCGAGGATCTGAACCGGATCGCGCCGCGCGGCATGGCCGTCCTGGATCCCATAAAACTTGTTATTGATAATTATGACGAGACGACGATCGAGGAGTTCGACGCCGAGGTCAATCCGGAAAACCCGGATATGGGCATGAGAAAGGTCGCTTTTTCTAAAGAGCTTTATATCGAGCGGTCCGATTTTATGATTGAACCCGTCAAGGGCTACTTCCGCCTCTTTCCCGGCAACGAGGTTCGCCTGAAATACGCTTATTACGTCAGGGCGGTTTCCTACGAAACGGACGAAAACGGGAATGTCACAGTCGTACACTGCACTTACGATCCGGCCTCGAGAGGCGGCTGGCTGCCCGATCGCAAAGTCAAGGGAACGATTCACTGGGTTTCCACGCATGACGCGGTACCGGCGGAAGTGCGCCTGTACGACCAGCTGTTCCTGGATCCCGATCCGTCGGACGATTCGGACGGAAGGGATTTTACGGAAAAGCTGAATCCCGATTCGCTGCGCGTCTGTAAAAACGCCGTCGTCGAGCCGTATCTGGCAAACTGTGAGAAAAACGCGCATTTTCAGTTCCTGCGAAGCGGGTTCTTCAGCAGCGATGATGAGCATACAAAAGAAAGGCCCGTTTTCAACAGGACCGTTTCTCTGAAGGACAGCTGGAAAAAGCAGGCTGTCAAGGCATAAAGGTTATTTTAGGAAGAGAGCTTGGAGGTCCGCCATATTTCCGGCGGTATATTCGGCCTCCGAAGCCGCTGCGCCGGGATTTCCGTCCGTAAAAAGACACGTATGGATCCCGGCGTTTTTTCCGCTTAAAATATCGATTTCCCGATCTCCGATCATAATCGTTTCCGCCGGATCGAGTCGGAATTGCGCAAGCAGATACAGGATTGCATCCGGGGCCGGCTTCTGTGGAAAGCCGTTTTCTCTTGTGACAAAGCCCGCAAAGTATTTGTAAAGATCGAATTTTATAAGATATTTTATGGAGACGTCGTCTCTGTGGGTGTAAAGGAAATTGCTGCCTCCCCTGGCAAGGATCTCCGATAATACCGTTTCCGTCCCCTCGTACGGACGTGCAAGCGGGGGCGTATCAAGCTCGGCCTCTCTGCGGAAAAATTCGGCCCATTCCGCCTCGTCCGCGCCGCAGAATGCCCGCGCTTTTCCCATATGCTCCCGACACACGGCGTACAGCGCGCCATAATCGTACCGTCTGCCTCGTTCGGCCATGTACCTATGAAGCAGCGTTACGGTATGCGTATATGTATCGAATAATGTCCCGTCGAAATCCCAAATAAAATTTTTCATGCGTTTATTTTAGCAGAACGAAAAGATTTTGCAAAGCAGTATTGCGGCAAAGGGCGCGCCGCGTTAAAATATTAAGGAAAAATACAGAAAGGATGCGCTGAACATGGGAATTGTAATCAGAAGAGCGGAACAGGAAGATCAGTCCGAGCTGCAGCGGCTTCTCAAATACATCGCCGCTTTGCATCACGCCGGGCGACCGGATATTTTCCGTTCCGGCAGCAGCAAATACGATGCGGCACAGCTGGCCGAGATTCTGCAGGATGAAGGGAAGCCGGTATTCGTTGCCGCCGACGAGACGCGGCACGTCTTTGGATACGCGTTCTGCATCGTGCGCGAATCCGGCGGAGACGCGCTGCTAAACGGCCGCAAAATCCTCTACGTCGACGATCTCTGCGTGGAAGAGCAGAGCCGCGGCCGGGGACTTGGCAGGGCGCTGCTGGAAGAAGTGAAAAAGCACGCCTTGTCCATTGGAGCCCAGAGCGTCGAGCTAAACGTATGGAATTTTAATCAATCCGCCGTCTCATTTTATGAGCATCTTGGATTTTCGGTGCAAAAAAGCATTCTTGAGCTACCGCTGAATCCCGCGCTCTAAAATTTTTCCGTTCTATTCCCTTCCATATACTTCAATTTCAAAGATACTGACAAAGCCCTGCTTTCCGATCTGCACTCTGATATAGCGGGCTTTTTCGCCCTCTGGAAAGACCGTATGCTCCAGCGAGGAGGTTTCTGTGACGCGTTCCGCCGTGTTCCAGCCGCCGTCTTCTCCGGCGAGCTCAATTGTATAAGAAGAACCGATTGATTCCCAGACGATCCGGTATTCCTGTTCCAGATCGATCTGCAGCCAGTGCCGCGGCGATGCGGAATCCGCGAAGCCGCTCCAGCGGCTGACATAGTCTCCATCTACGGCATACTCCGGGATATAAATACCTTCCGATACATCGGCCGAAGCCGATTTGTTCAGCGCAAGATTTTCCCTTCCGTACGTATCCGGAAGGCCGCCCGCCTGTGTCAGCACCGCTCTTTCCTTGGTGGGCGCGCAGCGGTTTTCCACGTCCTGAACCACACGCCGTTCCGCAACGCGGAATTGTAATTCGCCGCGGAGATCGTAGACGGAGGCCGCCGTGTACAAACGGTACTCGCCTTCCTCGAGAATCCAGTCGGAAACGGTCTCCAAATAGGTGCGCAGGGCATAGTCATCGATCCTTAGGGTAAGCGTTTCCGATTCGCCTGGGCGGAGCAGCTTCGTTTTGCCGAAGGCGGCAAGCGCAAGCGCCGGCTGTTCCTGACTCGTACCCGGCTTCTTTACATAAACCTGCACGATCTCTTTGCCGCGGTATGCGCCCGTGTTTTCGACCGTGACCGTAACCGCAAGGCTGCCATCCTCCGCGCTGCCGGAAAGAGACGGCTCCGAATAAGCAAAATCCGTATAGGAAAGACCGTGTCCAAACGAATAGGCCGCGTCGATTCCGAAGGTTTCATAGAAACGGTAGCCTACGTAAAGATCCTCATAGTATATGACCTCTTCGCTGTTTCCCGGAAAATTCCGGTAAGAAGGAGCATCGGAATAGGAAAGCGGAAATGTCGCGGTCAGCTTCCCACTGGGATTTACGGCGCCGGAGATCACATCGGCGACGGCATGCCCCATTTCCTGTCCGCCAAGTCCCGCGTATAAAATTGCGTCCACAGAGTCGCGCCAGGAGGCGACTTCGATCAGATTTCCGGCATTGATTACGACGATTACCTTCTTGCCGGCCTCGTGGAATGCCTCCGATACGACGCGGATCAGATCGGCTTCGCGCTGATTCAGGCAGAAGTCGCCTTCTCCGGCGCGATGATCCTTCCCCTCCCTGGTGGATCGGGTAATCACGATCACTGCGCAGTCCGAGCGCTCGGAGGCGGCCATCGCGGTCCCGGAAGAAATCACCAGCTCCTGCGTGTCCTCCTTCGGATTCTCGTCCCGATCGATTCCAATTGCATTGTCGCCGCAGTAGGCGTAAAGCGAGCGGATTTCGTCGTTCAGAGTAAACGCGGCCGAGGCCTCCAGTCCTTCAGCAATCGACACGGTATCCGGCGGATTAATATCGCCCGCTCCGAACCCGCCGGTCCGCGTATGGATCTGTCCGTTTCCGAACAAGGCGATTTCTCCTTTTTCAAAAGGAAGCGCGCCTTCGTTTTTCAGCAGCACGATGCCCTCCGAGGCCGCCTCCCTGGCAATTTGCGCGCCGCTTTCCAGATCGGGCTTCCCGTTTGCGTCGGGGATGTTCCCGTTTCCCTCCAGCCGGCGCATCGTATTGGAGCGAGCCACCACGTTTAATATATTTTCGCAGCAGAGGTCGATCAGAGCGGTATCCAGCCTGCCGCGTTCCAGTGCGGACGCAATTTGTCTGCAGTCCGCGTCTTTTCCGGGCATGGAAAGGTCGTTCTGCGCCAGCAGCAGATCCGTTTTTCCTCCGGACGCGTCCCAGTCGGTCATGACCATTCCGTGGAAGCCCCATTCGTTTCGTAAAATTCCTGTATTAAGATCCTCTCTGACGCTCGTATATTTCCCGTTCAGTTTATTATAGGAGGTCATGACCGTCCACGGCGCGGCCTCCCTCACGATTCTTTCAAAGCCGCTTAGATAAAGCTCCCGGAGCGCCCGTTCGGTGAGCTCGGCGCTGACCGTTCCCCTGGCCGATTCCTGATTATTCGCCGCAAAATGCTTTACGGCCGCGCCGACGTTCTCGGATTGAAGCCCCCGCACATATGCCGCACCGATCCGGCCCGTTAGCAAAGGATCCTCCGAGAAGTATTCAAAATTCCTGCCCCCCAGCACGTCGCGCTGCAGATTCGCTCCGGGAGCCAGCAGTACGTCGATCCCGAACGCCGCGGCGTCTCTCCCCATCGAGGCCGCCACCTTCTCGACAAGCTCTGTATTCCAGCTGTTTGCAAGCACGGTTCCTGACGGATATCCCGTGCTCTGACTCGAAATCCGGACTCCGGCGGCACCGTCGGCAAAATAGATGCTCGGGATACCCAGGCGGGGAATCGCAGCCGTTGCGCCGGCCGCGCCGGCAAGCGTTGTGCCTCCGATTTCCTCCGAATGCTCCGTTAAAATATTATAGCCCGTTACCAGCCGCGCCTTTTCTTCATTCGTCATCTGATCTACGACGCATTTGACGCTGTCGCGGCTTAGCTGAACGACGAAATCCTTTACCGTCATAGAAATCGATTCTTTTACTCCCTGTTCGGCGTCCGCAAATTCCAGCGTAACCAAAAAGGATCCGTCCGAATCCGACGGATACGGCTCCGTTTCCAGCGCGATTCTCGTCTCGGGCTGGTCCGCTTCCGCCGTACTGTAGGCGCGCCGGCCGGAAACGACCGTGTCGCCGGAGCGCGCGGAAAGCAGCAGTTCACCGGAGAGCTCTCCGCCGTGAAGGGCGCGCAGAAATTCGTTTCGAACCCCAAATTCCATATATATGGTAGTATCGGCCCGCAGGACATACGCCGTAAGTCCCTTTTCCCGTTCCGGCTCGGCTTCCTCCCCGCCGCTTCTTCTGCACACCGCCGCGCAGATCAGCACGGCGGCCAGCAGGATAAAAACGGCAGTCCGCTTCTGTCGATAAATATGGCGATGCTTGGTCATTCCGGCACAGCCTCCCTTTCCAGAAAAGTCGTTTCCACACAGGGCGATTTCAGGTTGAGCATTCAAGTGTTGTTATTATATCACAAAAAGCGCGCATCATCTATTTCGATTTTGCCGGCTGCCTCCAGGAAGCAAAGCAGAAATCAGGACATATTTTACAAATAAAATCAGCATTTTATTAAACTTTTATGATATACTAGGGGCAACGAATTTATCTGTCGGAGGCTGATTGCAATGGACGAATATGGAAAAATAAGAATTGAGGGCTATATTGGCCGCCTGATTGAAAATTGTATTGGAAACGGGGTTATGGCCACAGATTATCAGCCGTTTATAAAAGCCTTTCAGGAAAAACTGGATTCCGAAGGATTGTTCTGCGGAGAATTCTGGGGCAAATGGTTCACATCCGCCGCGCTGGCATACGAGTACAACCCGAGGCCGGAATATTTAAAAAAACTGGAAGATGCCGTCGAAGGCCTGCTGGCCGCGCAGGAGGAAGACGGAAGAATCAGTGCAAGCAAAGAGGATTTTACTCCTTGGGATATTTGGGGGCGAAAATATGCATTGCTTGGCCTGCTGGCCTATTATGATCTGACGAGAAGCGGGCGTGTCCTTGAAGCGGCAAAAAGAATGGCGGATCAGCTGATTTCCAAAACGACCGGAGACGGCGGACGCAGAATTTCCGATACCGGGCTTGAGGCGCTGCGCGGATTATCCTCCTGCTCCGTTCTGCAGCCATTCGTGCTGCTTTACGAGCGGACCGAGAAAGAGCGCTATCTTTCCTATGCGGAAAACCTGGTCGCGTCCTGGAGTCTTCCATCCGCGTACAGCCCGGAAGGGCTCCGGCTGCTGGAGCAGGCCGTACCCGGCTGTATTCCGGCTGAAATCGCAGCCCCGAAGGGCTACGAGATCATGTCCTGTTACGCGGGCGTTCTGGACCTTTACCGCGTTACGGGCAAAAAACAGTATCTCGATGCGGTAACGGCTTACATGGAAGCCGTAGTCGAGCGGGAAATTATGATCACGGGTTCCGGCTCAAGCGGCGAATTATGGTGTGAAGGCAGGCTGCGGCAGACGCAGGTGCTCGAATCACCGATGGAAACGTGTGTGACCGCTACGTATATGATGCTGTGCAGAAAGCTGCTCGAAGTCACGCACGACGTAAAATGGGCGGAACGTCTGGAGGTCAGCCTGTTCAATGCGCTGGCAGGTGCAATGAAGCCGGACGGAAGCTGGTGGGCGTATTTTTCTCCGCTTCAGGGACGCCGCGTATTGAGCCAGGTTCAAATCGAAGAAATGAATACAAGCTGCTGCGTCGCCAACGGGCCAAGGGCGCTGCTGGAGGTTCCCAAATGGAGCGTGACCTCCCTTCCCGATGGCATAGCGGTAAACCTGTACCAGGAGGGCCGTTATCGAACGGAATTCAACGGTCTGCCGTTTGTGTTCCGCCAAGAGACAGACTATCCTTCAGGAAGCACCGTTCGCTTGTATTTAGAGCAGGTTCCGGGGGAGGAAATGACGCTTTCTCTTCGAATCCCCGCCTGGGCGGAACACACAGAGGTCCGGATCGGCAGCGAAATGTTTTACCCCGCCGCCGGGACGTACTGTGAAATGCGCGGAAGATGGCGGAAATATACAGAGATCCAGATCGACTTCCATACGGAGCTGCGGATCGTCACGGCTCCGGGATCGACAAATGAAAAAGCGCTGATGTGGGGATCGCTCGTTCTGGCGATGGATCGGAGGGATGTGGAAGAGGCTCCAAAATCTCTCTGGCTGATGAACGACGCAATGAAACCGATCCATGACAAGCAGATGGATCTCGATTATTATCCCGTGCAGTCCATCGCGCAGGAATCTGCGCGTCCGATTGCAGAACGCGTCGAAAACAAGGATGCGCTGGTCGCCTTCCGGGTAAGATTTCTGCGGCGTCCCATTCACTTTTTCCATCATGAAACAGAGGAGCTTCTGTTCCGGGACTATGCGTCATGCGGAAATGATTTTACGGAGGAAAGCGCCATCCGCACCTGGTTTTCCGTGCCGATGTACTGCAACGAAATTTTCCCGAAGGATAGCGAGCACGTCATCCGCGGAACGGTGGAGGAAGACTCCTCTCTTGACAAAAAGGACAAATTGTAATAAAGTAATAGACGGTCCGAACCGGAAACGGACGGGGCCAGTTAAAATTTCACATTGATTTTTTGTGAGTGAACAGCGTTCACGAAGGGGTGCACCACCGCGGGTGTATTTTTTCGGGAACGCTTTTTTCTTTGCAGAAGGAGGAAGCATGGTAAAAATCAACGGAAAAAACGTGGAATGGAAGGAGGGCGCCACTGCGGAGCAGTATCTTCTGGAAAACGGCTATCAAATCGAACGGATCGCCCTCGAGCGAAACGGAAAAATCCTTCCCAAGTCCGAATATGGGCATACCGTATTTGCGGAGGGCGACGTGATTGAGATCGTAAGCTTTGTAGGAGGCGGCTGAAGCGTGGAAGAATACATTACCAGAGAGGAGATCCGGGCGGCGCTTGCCGCGCGGCATTCCCGGCCGCTTCAGGACAAGCTGGACGGCGCTCATGTCGCCGTGGCGGGGCTCGGCGGCCTTGGTTCTCATGTGGCTGTTTTTTTGGCGCGGGCCGGTGTAGGGCATCTTCATCTGGTCGATTTCGACCGTGTGGAGCTCACTAATTTAAATCGGCAGAATTATCTGCTCCGTCACGTCGGAATGTACAAGACGGACGCGCTGCTGGAGCAGCTCAAGGAAATCAATCCGTATCTGGACTTCCGGACGGACTGCGTCAAGGTGACGGAGCGCAATCTTTCCGAATTGTTCGCGGAAGACGACATCGTGTGCGAGGCCTTTGACCGGCCGGAGGCAAAGGCGATGCTGGTCTGCGGTGTCCGGGAGCATTTTCCGGAAAAATACCTGATCGCGGCGTCCGGGATGGCCGGCTACGGCGGCAGTAATCTGATTCAGACGCGGCAGATCGGACCGTATTTTTACCTGTGCGGCGACGAGGTTTCCGAAGCCTCAGAGGGCAAAGGGCTGATGGCGCCTAAGGTGGCGGTCTGCGCCGGACACGAGGCCGATCTGGTTCTCCGTCTGATCGCGGAAGAATTGTCTAAGGAAAAATAAACAGAAAAGAGGAAAAACGATATGACAAAAGCACAAAACGACGAATGGACGCTGGGAGGGCATTCCTTCACCTCTCGCTTTATACTGGGCTCCGGAAAATACTCGATGGATCTGATCGAAGCTGCCGTTGCATGCGCCGGAGCGCAGATCATAACGCTGGCGCTGCGGCGCGTTTCCGAGGGCGGCAAAACGAATATTCTGGATTATATTCCAAAGGGAATCACCCTGCTCCCGAATACGTCGGGAGCCAGGAATGCAGAAGAAGCCGTTCGGATCGCACGTCTTGCCCGGGAGGCCGGCTGCGGCGATTTTGTAAAAATAGAAGTTATCCGCGATTCCAAATATCTTCTGCCGGATAATCATGAAACGATCCGCGCTACGGAAATCCTTGCAAAAGAGGGATTTATCGTGATGCCGTACATGTATCCTGACTTAACTGCCGCCAGAGACCTTGCCGCTGCCGGCGCGGCGTGCGTCATGCCGCTTGCCGCACCGATCGGGACAAACAAAGGGCTTTGTACGAAAGAATTTATCCGGATTCTGATCGAAGAAATCGATCTGCCCGTAATCGTGGATGCCGGCATCGGAAGGCCCTCGCAGGCCTGCGAAGCGATGGAAATGGGCTGTACGGCAGTTATGGCAAATACGGCCATTGCGACTGCCGGTGAAATTCCGGAGATGGCGGAGGCGTTCCGTCTGGCGATCGAGGCCGGCCGGAAGGCATATCTGGCCCGTCCCGGCAGAATTCTGGAACGGGAAGCAAGCGCCTCTTCCCCGCTCACGGGCTTTCTCCGCGATTAAAAAAGAAGGAGCTGGAATAGATGTCGCTTATTAAGGAAACTATTTTCGACGGCGGAATTCTCACGGATTCCCATAGGAAAAGAACGGATCACATGGCTTATCTTCCGGATATGGAGATTCTCGATTCCACGGTCGGAGCGGAAGTCCTGGCTCGGACCAGTCAGTATGATCCCAATCGTGTTACGGAGAGAGACGTGCGCCGCGCCCTCTCCAAAAAGAACCGCGATCCAGAGGATTTCGGCGCGCTTCTTTCGCCTGCGGCGCTGCCGCTTCTGGAAGAAATTGCGCAGGAGGCGATGCGCGAGACGCGGGAGCATTTCGGCAGTTCCATTTCGATGTTCACACCCGTCTATATCGCGAATTACTGTGAAAATTACTGTATTTACTGCGGATTCAATACGCACAACAAAATACGGCGCGCACAGCTCGATTTTCAGCAGATCGAAACGGAGCTGGCCGCGATTCATGAGACAGGCCTGGAGGAGGTGCTGATCCTCACCGGAGAAAGCAGGCAGAAATCCACGGTGGAGTATATCGGAGAAGCCTGCAGGATCGCAGGAAAATATTTTAAAGTGATCGGGCTGGAGGTCTACCCCATGAATTCCGATGAGTACGCATATCTCCATGCATGCGGCGCCGATTATGTAACAGTATTTCAGGAAACATACAACCCCGATAAATACGAAACGCTCCACCTGGCTGGACACAAGCGCGTTTTCCCCTACCGGCTGAACGCGCAGGAACGGGCTCTGCGCGGCGGGATGCGCGGAGTGGGCTTCGGCGCTCTGCTGGGATTGGACGATTATCGAAAAGACGCTTTTGCGGCGGGCTGCCATGCCTGGCTGCTCCAGAGAAAATACCCGCATGCGGAAATTTCGTTTTCCTGTCCGCGGCTGCGTCCGATTCTCAATAACGATAAAATCGGTCCGACGGATGTCGGCGAGCGTCAGCTGCTCCAGGTGGTATGCGCCTACCGCCTGCTGATGCCATACGCGGGCATCACCATTTCAACAAGGGAATGTGCCCGTGTGCGGGACAACCTGGTCAAAATCGCAGCGACAAAAATTTCGGCAGGCGTCAGCACCGGGATCGGCGGACATTCCGATGCGGTGGAAGAAAAGGGAGACTGTCAGTTTGAAATTTCCGACGGCCGCAGTGTGGAAGAGGTATTTCAAGCGCTGAAGCAAGAGGGGCTTCAGCCGGTAATGAGCGATTATGTCCGTGTCTGACAAGCTGTTCCGCCACATGATTGCAGTCACAAACCGCCGGTTATGCCAAAGGCCGTTTTTGGAGCAGCTCGAGCGCGTCTGCTCTGTGAGACCGGCAGGAGTGATTCTGAGAGAAAAAGACCTGACGGAGGCGCAATATCAGGCGCTGGCGGAAGAGGTTCTGGCGCTTTGCCGGCGGTATGGCGTGCCCTGTATCCTGCACGGATTTCCCGAGGCAGCGCGACGGCTCGGGGTTCAGAGCGTGCAGCTGCCGCTTTGGCAGCTAGAAGCGGCCGGTGGGAAGCCGGGGCTCATCGGATTCAGGCAGATCGGCGCATCCGTTCATTCCGTACAGGATGCGCTTCGCGCGGAGGCACTGGGCGCCGATTCCGTAACGGCCGGCCACATATATGAAACAAGCTGCAAGGAGGGCCTTCCGCCAAGAGGAACGGAGTTTCTGCGGGCAGTGTGCTCCGCGGTCCGGATTCCCGTTTACGCGATCGGCGGCATCCGTCTGGAAGAAAATCAGATCAGAGCGGTGCTCGGCTGCGGCGCGGCAGGAGTCTGCATCATGTCGGGGATGATGACGCTGTAAAAGCCGCCCCCTGCCTGCGGCAAAGGGCGGCGCATAATAAAGTGTTGTAGTAGTAATACGGGAACGTCTCAGTCTTCCCCGATTTCCTCGTCCTGGAGCGCATCGTATCCGCGCTCTCCGGTACGGATCTTAACGACGTCCTCCACGTCATAGAGAAAGATCTTTCCGTCTCCGACATTGCCTGTATAAAGCGTATCCTGAACGGTCTTGATCAACGTTTCGACCGGGATTTTGCAGACAACAATGTCAAGCTTTATCTTAGGCAGCAGCCGTGAGGAAACGGGATTTCCTCTGAAGTAAACGGTGTGCCCTTTTTGTATTCCATAGCCCAGGACATTTGTGACCGTAATTCCGGTGATGCCCAGTTTATCAAGCGCTTCCTGGAGCTGCGAAAATTTGCTTTGGTTGGTAAGAATCGTTACCTTCGTCATTTTTGCGCCCTTCGTCTCGTGGTGCTCCACGGGAACCGCTTTTTCTACGCTGACCGCAGGCTTTGCTTCAATCTGCGGCGCGGCGGGAGTCTTGTCGTATTCGATCGCTTCGGTCACGAGTGCGAAATCCGGATACGCGACGTTGCCATGCTCTCCGATATCCAGGCCTTGGATTTCCTCTTCCCTGGAAACGCGGATGCCGATCGTCTTTTTCAGAACCAGCCATACAAGGCCGGAGGACACAAAGGTAAAGGCGCCGATTGCGACGATGCCAAGGAGCTGGACACCCAGTACCCGGAAGCCGCCTCCGTACAGCAGACCATTGGTGGTAGAGAGAGAGGTTACACCCTCCTGTGCAAAAAGGCCGACGCAGATCGTGCCGAATATGCCGCACCCCAAATGGACGGAGGTAGCCCCTACCGGATCGTCAATCTTCATTTTGTCAAAGAACCCGACCGCAAAAACAACGAGAATTCCCGACAGAGCGCCGATAAGCAGAGAAACCTCGATCGATACGTAAGCACAGCCTCCCGTAACACCCACAAGCCCGGCAAGACAGCCGTTGATCGTCATGCCCAGATCCGGCTTTTTCAGTACGATCCAGGAGGTAGCGGTTGCAGTGATGACTGCTGCGATCGCGGAGGTGTTGGTTGTCATAAGGATGTGGAATACGTCCGACGGATTCTGAAAGCTCATCGTGGAGCCGGGGTTGAATCCGAACCAGCCCAGCCAAAGAACGAAGAGTCCGATGACCGCCAAAGACATGCTGTGTCCGGGGATTGCTTTCGGCTTCCCGTCCTTACCGTATTTCCCGATCCGGGGGCCAAGCAGCATAGCGCCCGCCAGCGCCGCCCATCCGCCGACGGAGTGAACGACCGAGTCGCCTGCAAAATCCATGAAGCCGAGATCTGCGAGCCAGCCGCCGCCCCATACCCAGTGGCCGACAATCGGATAGATGACAAGCGTCAAAACAAATGAAAAGATAATAAACGTTACGTATTTTACACGCTCAGCCACGGCGCCCGACACGATCGTAGCCGCCGTGCCGCAGAACACAAGCTGGAAGAAAAATTTTCCCCAAAAAGGTACGGAGGAAGTCAGGGTGTCATTGTAGGCCGAAAGGTCCTGCCCGCCGAGGATAAAAAGATTCTCGGTTCCGATAAAAGGGTTGTCGCCTCCAAACATAATCCCCCAGCCCAAGAGCAGAAAGCCCAGGGATGAGACTGCAAATACAATAAAGTTTTTCGACAGGATATTAACCGTGTTTTTCGATCTGGCAAACCCGGCCTCTACGCTGGCAAAGCCTAGATTCATGAAGAAAACCAGAATCGCTGCGAGAAAGACCCACAGGGTGTCGATCAATGAATATTCCGCCATAAAATAATCCCTCTTTCCTTAATAAAATAAAAAAAGAACAAAGACGTTCGTCTCGAACGTCTTTGTTCTAACGGTTAGATTGTATCGCTACCGTGTTTTATTGTCAATACTTTTGTAAAAATTTTTTTGTTCCGGGCGGCGGGGTTATTCTATTCTTTTCATGGCGCCGTGGCCGGGGCCCGCGCTCCCTGGCTTGCGGCCGCTGTTCTCGTCACGGCGGAAAGATCCTTTACGAAAAGTTTTGTCGCTAGGCATTCCGGACAAGGTGTAAAAACTCTACGGCCCAGTAAGTAAGGTCGCATAATAATGCCTTTTTGTCTTTATAGTCGGCTTCCAGCCTGACATCAGCATATGCCGTCGGGTATGAAATGTACAGCGGCGAATACCGTTTGTTATGCGGCTGGTCCAAATGCATCCTAAGAATGCCGTCCTTTTCAATTGCTTCTTTCACATTCGCTGCTGATTCGCGGATGACATCTACGCTCTCCCCAACGCCCATCATGGCGATTTCAGTCAGCAGACGGCGATAGGCGATCGTGTCGATCAGATCCGCGCGGAAGGCTCTGATCGGACGAATCATCGCAAAGCCGGGAGCTACATATTTGCCTTTGATCCGAATTGCTATATTGTTATCTGGCTTCATGATGGCGTTGATGTGATTCAAGGCACGTCCAAGCAGCTTGATGTTCTCCTCGGTACGCCAGCTTTGCGTATACGCAAGCATTGTGACCGTATAGATGTCCGGAAAATACTCATCGCTTTCTATATAGGGATAATTATACTTGCGTTTGGCATTCGGATTGAACTTGGTAAGATCATCAAGCGAAGAAATGCCATTTGCACGCTGAAAGCCCTTGAGGGAAATCTGCTGGAACTGCTTCAAATCTTCATAATCATCTCCGAAGCCAAGCATGGCCTGCATCGTGTAGATAAGCGCCATCAGGCTGTTGCCGTTGTTCAATCCCTCAAACCGATTTTCATATCGGGAAATTTCCGGAGGAATATAGGAGAACTCCTTTTTCAGCGTCTCTTCCTCCCGCATGGCGGAAAGAAAGCCGTGAACAAACGGATGCGTCTTGGGAATCCGATAATACGAAAGCAGCCTTGCCGCGCACTCTCCATCCTGAAGGGGCGTTTCGTGAAGAACAGCTCCACGCCAGTTGTCCCAGCTATGCATCCCGCGCCCTATGTAGCCATTCGGTTTGACATAAGTCGCAAGAAGTTTAAACAGGGGCAATTCATAGATTTGCTCAAGCAGCTTTTCTTCTTCACATTCTGATAAATCCTTGAGTATTTCCTTGCGAAGTCTATACTGAATGACCGATCCAGCATTTTCTAATAGAAAATCTATTGATTTACTGCATTCGCTGTTCATCGCATTCTCTCCGGCAGAACGGAGAATCCTTTCTTTTTTTATTATTATAACAGATAGAATGTAATTCTTTCAATTTATTTGTTCGTCTGAACTTGTTGTTTCTGTTGTTAAGCATCGATCAGTCAAGCGCCTGCGCGCCCCTCTTTTCAATACAAAGGAATCGCTATTCATAAATACGCATTGTATCAAAATAGCGATTCTTATTTGTAAAGAGGCGGCAAAAGAGCTATCGGACTGTGGCGTTTTTCAAGGGCCGATTAAAATGCGACACATTTTCATGAGAGCACACTTACAAACAAAGCCTACGTAAATGTCGGCGAGAGCGACCATATGGTTTCTCTCGGCAGTGTTCATTTACGGATTGATATATTTTCCTTCGACATAGAATACGCCATCCGTTAAAGGTTTTTCAGCGTTTGGCTTACGCAGGACACCGCGGCGGATCAGCTCGTCGGTAACATATCCGATAATCTGATACAGATAACAGCTTACCCACTGATTGATCTGATCGTGCAAATGCTTGGGTACAAAGTTTTCAAAGTTTTTACGCACCGTTACAATCCATTCCGCAAGGAGATCGTCCGTTTTTTCATCATTCATGTCAAACAATGAAGCAAATTTTCCGAACTGTTCCGCTGTAAAGTATGGAAAGTTAAAACGATAATTATTCCCGGATTTTACAACAAGATTCGAGGCAATCAAATATGAAATATCCTCATCGGATAAAAGATTATCGGGCAGAGTTCCCTTTGAAGAAGCTTCAATTATCCCATTTCGGCTCAGCCATCGTATCCCTCTGTTACTGTAAATATTTTGGTCGAAATATTTAGCAATCCAAAAATAATATGCATGGGAGATTTTCTTGCTGTTATCTTCATCATATATGGCAGCATTACATCCCGTATTGTATTCTGCAGCCCATTCTCTTTCATCTGCTGTTTCTTCAACAATAAACCACCCGTGGCCGCCATCCTGTCTCGGAGGATATGGACCATTTTCAAGCTTCACACGGTTATTTTTTATATCACGGATTTTCTGTCTGAGCAGATATGGAATGATAATATAGCCAAGCCTATCTATGCCAAAATCGTTGCCATAGAATTTGATCTCCCTGACTTTATCTACCGCGTTGGTTAAAAGCGTTTCCATTTGATCCGCAATCCTACTGACTGCCGATGCAGAAACCGCTTCGGTCTTTTTTCTGTCTTTCAAGCGGAAGATAATAAAGTTCGTAACGTATTTGTTCCCGACTTTACAAATCGCATCTCCGTATTCAAGACGAGGCAGTTCATCCTCAACATACATTGTGGGAATACCGGTGCTGATACTGATTTCTTCTACAGTCAGTGGTTTTTCATAAGACGCAAGGCAAATAGCACGGGCAATCTGCGTGTGAAGATATGCGTCCGGATCCATGTTGCCGTTACAGACAGTAGTATTCCAATTGATTCTCTGATATACCTTATCCATTTTGTCTTCTCCTATCCTATCTCTGATTTTTTGACGTCCTACGCGCAAGCGCCATTTGATTGTTGTTTCGGGGAGTGAATATTTTTTTGCAAGACTTTTGACGGATAATTCTCCTATATAATAGTTCACAAAAATATCCTTGTACTCGGAGGACAACGTATGCAAATACCGAAATACAGTTTCATATTGCTCTTCCGTGCTAACTTCATCGACATCGGAATAATTTGCAACGTCGAATAGTTCATCTTCACATGACAGTATGATCTGATTCTTATTCTGATTGTCAATAAACCGTGCGTATCGGTTACGAGCAATTCGCCATACCCAAGCATCCAGTGATTCAATTTGATATTTGTTTATTCCTGCAAGAATGTGGCAAATGATCTCGCTTGCAAGATCCTCGGCGTCGTATCGATTTGATAGTCGTTTATAACAGAAACGAAATATCGGTTCTATATACGGTATGATTTCGTTTTCGTCCAAGCTTTTCTCCTCCTTTCCGTTGGGGCGAAATCATAATTACACCCTTATAGTGCGAAAAAATCAGTTTGGATAGGTGGTTTTATAAAATTAAATCATAAAATTATGAATTATTCTATTCTTTCGTCAGTTCGAACCAAGACAAAAAGCATTGCATCTATGGATTTGCATAACAGCCGCATTTTCGATTCTTTAAAAACCGCTCGCAAATTCAAGTCCAGACATAATTTAGATAATGTATATTTTGCATTTCGATGGTTTACATCGGGATATCGGCTTAAAAATAGCGCCAGGGCGCAGAAATGCATCTGCAAAATTGGGGAAAATTTCAAAGTAGAAAAAACGGAGAAATCTCTCGAAATCTCCGTTTTTTCGTGCCTCCATCTTTTTCAGGCACTCAACTTGTGATGTGTGTACGATTTAAACACGATAATTTTGCAGAGGGCAGACCAACCTATCTTCCGGGGCACAATGCTATGCGTGTAAACGAAGCCATGTAGATTTTAATTTTCCTTTGGCCTTGTTACGATCAACGCCTTTACTCTCTCACAAAGTTTTTCAAAATCCGGATGATTACGAATACGGTCAAAAGATTTTCCGTTGAGAACATCATAATACCTGCTGGGGAATATGCAATAACAACTATTCATACCGTTCATATAAGTAGTCAACGAGATCATTCGTTCTTCCGGGCGGTCGGGATTATTATCACGGTTCATCCAATCTTCTTTTGCCCGCCATTCCATTCCGTCAAGAAACCGGTTTGATGTCGGCAGCAGAACTTCATCCGTGATCATCATCGTCTCCTCTAACAATTTGACTACAGCCTCTATTTGCGAAAGCGCCTCTTCAGGATTACCCGAAGAGATTGAACGTACTGCAGATTTAATTCCGAGTTCAATGCGATCCTCTATCCACATATCTGGACGATTATCCACAGCATCACAGCGAATTAGGGAGAGTATCGTTTCCCTAAATTTATCTGCCGCCGCTTTGAGCTCATTATTTTCACCCCATTGCAGCAGGTAGCGAGGACAAAGCAATGTGTTAAAGGCTTGATATAACTGATATCTGCGTTCCGGCTCAAACCGTTCTGCATCGCCGCGCCGCCAATATCGATTAAATAATAATGCACGCGCAGAACAATCGAAGGATGTCGTGTATTTGCTTAAAAAATCCTCTAAATGATCTTCATCCTCAACTTCTGCCATTGTTTCGATTGTATGCGGATACATAGGATGGCGTTCAAGATAGGCTTCTGCCAGCAAGCGCACCTCGGGAAGTATTTGGGGATCGCGAAATGCCCGGTCGTTTCCCTCACACCACGGACGCCATGCAGAGTCGCTGTCAAGATAATTTCTTCGTATATCACGAAGAAGACTTACGATCTTGTCTGCATCATAATCACGTTTTATACACTCGCGGCGAAGCTCGTCAAACGTCTCAGTTGCACGTTTTTCTTTTTCGATCTGAGGCATTCCAAGGAGCTTGTCGACAGTAACGGCAAGCACCTCGGCAATGGCAGGAATCAATTCAAGATCGGGATAGGTTGTTCCGTTTTCCCAACGGCTGATCGATTGATATGTTACACCCAAACGGTCAGCGAGCGCCTCCTGTGTCAGATCGTTTTTTTTTCGAAAATTGCGGATGTTTTCACCGATTGTAAGTTTCATGGTTCCCTCCTTGCATGTTAATGCCTTGCAAAGCTTTTTTTCTGTCGACATCTATATTCTACAACAGAAGCGCAAAGAAATTAACAACGCATTTTGAGAGAATAATTATCAATTTGTGTTATATTAGTCGGTTCGGATCTGTCTACAGGTTCGAAAAGCCCGAAATGCATCTATAAATTTCAAAAAACCTCAGAGTCGAAAAAAAAACGGAGAAATCTCTCGAAATCTCCGTTTTTCTCGCACTTTAGCGCTATTTCCGTGGCCGCATCTTTTTGGGCCACGCATCATGGCTGGGATGGCTGGATTCGAACCAGCGAAATGCCAGAGTCAAAGTCTGGTGCCTTACCGCTTGGCTACACCCCACCAAAAGCCTTTACGGATTATACTCTTTGCCGCTGCGCATGTCAAGGCAAAGCTGCCGAAAGGCTCATTCCGTGCAGCCTTTTCAGTTCTCCACGCGAAGCAGAACTGCGCCGCCGGCCTCCAGCGTAATTCGGTAACCGCCGTTTTTTCGTTCAATAAATGAACAGGAATGCACGCTTTCCCAACGCGCCGTCTCCGGATTCAGCCAAAACAGACCGCTGCTGAGCGCTTCCGTCGTCAGCGTCCGGTCGCTGCCCTCTACGGCACTTGCATTCATCAGCAAGAAGGATCCGTTTTCGTAAAAGCCTGCCAGGAAATCCTCTCCGGAAACTTCTCCGAGCGCTCCGTACGATTCGTATTCTTCTACATGGGAGACAAGCTCGGTATTGATTTTAAAAACCTTCTCGGAATTCGTTCCGTAAAGCGCATTTCCAAGAACGCGCGTCGTTTTGTTTTCGTTCTGTACGTCGTAATAATGCTGCATCAGGCGGCCCTCTCTGTCCACCATGGCGTTGGACCACGTAAAATTCGGATCGTCCGGCTCCCAATACGTGAAATAAGAAAGGCTTTTCATTCCGTACAGCAGCGAAAGATTCGCCTGCCAGGCAATTTCCGTGGGCGTTACGTTGCTGTACGAGCCGTGCTCCGTAAGCAGTACGATAACGCGCGTTTCCAATCCGTATTTTTCCGCCGCCGATTTTATGATTTCCATGTTCTGGAGATAAGTGCCCCGCCGGCTCTGCGTTTCTCCGGGGCCGAGAAAATCATAATAGTCATAGCAAAGATAGTGCGGCTTCACCATCTCGCAGAAGCGCTCGACGTATTCCTCATAGCTTACGATTCCCAGCATCTCTTCCGGCGCGTACAGCGGAAGGAGATTGATAAACGTTTTCCGATCCGGATCGATCCTGCGGAATGCGTCTACGATCCTGGCCAAAACGGTAAATTTCGCAGCGCTCGGTTCATCACAGATAATCCATTCCCGGATATTGCCGTATTCTTTATAATCCTCTACAACGCGCTCGACGACCTGGTCAATTTGCCGCTGAGAGGGAGCGCTGCTGGCTGCATAAAGATCCGCAATCCTGCCGTCGCTGACCGCCGCGTACAGGCCGTGTTTTTCCAGCAGCCCGACCGCCTCCTTCAGCGCGTCCCGATCCCACGGAAAACGCTGCAGCGGGATCGTATCGAAGCCCGCCTCCTTCATCTGCAGCACCGTTTCTTCGTTAAAATCTTCCGCGGGCGGCCCCCAATAATATGTAATGGAATACTCCGTATCTTCCACGGCTTCTTTTATTTCCGCCGGTTCCTCCGCGCCGCCGGACGAGCAGGAGACGGCCGCGGCAAGGGAAAAACACAATCCCATAAATAGAAAGAATCTCTTTTTCACTTTACACTCCCAAAAAAAAATTTTACATATGTAATATATATAAATCCGCAGAGGCGCTCTGTCAACAAGGTAAATAATAATAATTTGTTTCCGATTTATTTATTTTTCTTTTCCTTCGTATTCTTTTCTTTACATTGTAAAAAATAGAACCGGAACGCGCGGCTAAAAATGCAGCCGATTTTACCCGGATTTAACAAACGAAGGCTTACAGGCTTAACGCAGTCGTTTTACAATTCAAAGCGGAATCCGGGAAGCGGATCCAAAACAAATTACGAGGTGAACAAAATGAAGAAAACAATATGTGCTTTGATCGCCGGTCTGATGTGTGTAGGCGTATTTGCCGGATGTAATTCCGGGAGTGGCGCCGGCGACGATGCAATCACAGTAATCACGAGAGAATCCGGCTCGGGAACGCGCGGCGCTTTTATCGAGCTGTTCGGGATCGAGGAAGAAAACGCAGATGGAGAGAAGGAAGACAAAACCATTAAAACGGCAGAGGAATCCAACAGCACCGCGGTTATGATGACCTCCGTAGAGGGCAATAAAAATGCAATCGGATATGTCTCGCTTGGCTCCTTAGACAGCAGCAAGGTCAAGGCGCTCAGCATTGACGGCGTAGAAGCTACGGTGGAGAATGTGAAAAACGGATCGTACAAGGTTTCCAGACCGTTCAATATCGCGACGCTGGGCGAGCCCAGCGCAGCCGCTCAGGATTTTATCAATTACATTATGAGCGAAGAGGGACAAACGGTTATAGAAGAGAACGGCTACATCAGCGAAGGCAACAACGGCCCGTTTGAGGGTACGAATCCCACCGGCACGCTGAAGGTTGCAGGCTCGTCCTCCATTTCGCCTCTGATGGAAAAACTGATCGAGGCATACAACGCGATTAACAGCGAGCTTGATATTCAGCTTCAGCAGAACGATTCCACGTCCGGGATCAACGGCGTGATCGACGGAACATGCGACATCGGCATGGCCTCCAGAGAGCTGAAAGACAGCGAAATCGAAAGCGGCGCAACACCTACGGTAATCGCTATCGACGGAATCGCAGTCATCGTAAATAACGACTGTGCGGTCAGCGCAATGACAAGCGCACAGGTGAAAGACATTTATACCGGAAATATCACGAAATGGTCGGAGCTCAGCGAATAATCCGTCTCCCCTGTCATCCCGCTGCCTGCCCCTGCGGCAGGCGGCAATTTTTAAATCCGCACCGTTAAAATGCAGTTAATACGCTGTTAACAGCAGGAGAAACGATATGAAGAACATAAAAGAAACAGGAATGAAAATTTTGTTTTTAATTGCGGCGTGTACATCGATTCTGGCCGTGGCGCTCATCTGTATTTTTCTGTTTGCCAACGGCCTGCCCGCAATTGCCGAGGTCGGACCGCTGAAATTTCTGTTTGGCACGGACTGGTCGCCGCTCAGCAACCGATTCGGAATTCTGCCCATGATCATCGGAAGCATTTATGTTACGGCCGGAGCAATTATCATCGGCGTACCGATCGGGATTCTGTGCGCCGTATTTCTGGCCGAATTCTGCCCTAAGAAGCTGTATAAAATATTAAAGCCGGCGGTTGAGCTGATGGCCGGCATTCCCTCTATCGTGTACGGATTTTTCGGTCTGGTGGTCATTGTTCCGATCATGCAGGATTTGTTCGGAGGCAGCGGGAAAAGCGTCCTGACGGCAAGCGTTCTGCTTGGAATCATGATTCTTCCAACGATTGTCGGCGTGGCGGAATCCTCAATCCGCGCTGTGCCGAGAAGCTATTATGAGGGCGCGCTGGCGCTGGGCGCCACGCATGAGCGAAGCGTTTTTAAAACGGTAGTGCCCGCAGCAAAATCGGGAATTACGGCAGGCGTAATCCTGGGCGTCGGCAGAGCAATCGGAGAAACGATGGCCGTCATGATGGTCGCGGGAAACCAGGCCGTCATACCGGAAAGCATTTTCTCCGGCGTCCGCACGCTGACGACAAATATCGTAATGGAAATGGGGTATGCACAGGATCTGCACCGGGAAGTGCTGCTGGCGACCGGCGTCGTACTGTTCGTATTTATATTGATTATCAATCTGACGTTTTCGCTGATTAAAAGGAAGGATAAATAATATGACACAAACGATGATTAATAAACGGACGATCCGCCAGAAGCTGGCTTCCTACAAAAGAAAGCCCGGATCGCTGCTGCTGCTTGTGCTTGTCTCCCTGTCCGCGCTCATCACGGCGGCGCTGGTAATTTCTCTGGTTGTATATATTTTAGTAAAAGGCATTCCGAATCTGAACGCGGGGCTGTTTGCCTGGGAATACAATACGGAGAACTCCTCCATGATGCCGGCGCTGATCAACACCCTGATCATCACGCTGCTGTCCCTGCTCATTGCGGGGCCGATCGGGATTTTTTCCGCAATTTATATGACAGAATACGCCAAAAAGGGCAACAAGCTCGTCGGCGTCGTGCGCACTACGACGGAAACGCTGGCGGGAATTCCCTCGATCGTATACGGCCTCTTTGGGCAGCTCTTCTTTGTGCTGGCCTGCGGATTTGATTATTCCATGCTGGCCGGCGCGCTCACAATGTCGATCATGGTGCTTCCTACGATCATGCGGACGACCGAGGAAGCCCTTTTATCCGTTCCGGATGCCTATCGGGAAGGCAGCTTTGGACTCGGCGCGGGCCGGCTCAGAACCGTTTTCCGCATCGTTCTGCCCTCCGCGGTTCCCGGCATCCTGGCCGGAGTAATCCTTTCGATCGGCAGAATCGTGGGAGAAACGGCAGCGCTCATCTATACCTCCGGAACGGTCGCCGGAATCCCGAAAAGCCTCATGGGCTCGGGGAGAACGCTGGCGGTGCACATGTATGCGCTTTTAAACGAAGGACTGTATATGGAGGAGGCCTATGCGACGGCGGTGATCCTGCTGGTCCTGGTCGTAGCGATTAACGCCCTTTCCACATTTATCTCACGTAAAATTACAGCAAAGGGAGGCTGACATCCTTGAACAAATTCGTAATTGAAAATCTCGATCTTTATTACGGCGCGTTTCAGGCGCTGAAAAATATCAACATCGTTCTGCCGGAAAGACAGATTACCGCGTTTATCGGCCCATCCGGCTGCGGAAAATCGACGCTGCTCAAGACGCTGAACCGGATGAACGATCTGGTAGAGGGCTGCCGCATCACGGGAAAGGTGCTGCTGGACAACGAGGACATTTATGGAAACATGGATATCAACCTGCTCCGAAAGCGTGTGGGAATGGTCTTTCAGAAGCCAAATCCGTTCCCGATGACGGTTTATGATAATATCGCATACGGTCCGCGCACGCACGGGATCCGTTCCAAAGTAAAATTAGATCAGATCGTAGAGGAATCGCTGCGCGCGGCGGCAATCTGGGATGAAATCAAAGACCGCCTCAAGAAGAGCGCGCTGGGCCTTTCCGGCGGCCAGCAGCAGCGGCTCTGCATTGCCAGAGCGCTCGCCGTAAAGCCGGAGGTGCTTTTGATGGACGAACCAACCAGCGCTTTGGATCCGATTTCCACCTCAAAAATCGAGGATCTGGCCGTGACGCTGAAAAATGATTATACTATCATTATGGTCACGCATAATATGCAGCAGGCGGCACGAATTTCCGACAACACCGCATTTTTCCTACTGGGAGAAATCGTGGAGTACAGCGGGACGGAGAAGCTCTTCTCCATGCCGGACGATAAGCGGACGGAGGATTATATTACAGGGAGGTTTGGATAATGAGAAACCGCTTCGACGAACAACTCGAAAAACTGAATGCAGAGCTGATCACGATGGGAGCGCTCTGCGAGCAGGCGATTACGATCGCCATAAACGCTTTGCTTTACGGGAACGACGACGACAAAGTACAATTTAACAAGGTGCATGAGACCGAGCGGGAAATCGATCAGAAGGAACGCGATATTGAAAATCTCTGCATGCGCCTTCTGCTTCAGCAGCAGCCCGTGGCAGGCGATCTGCGCAAAATCTCTTCTGCGCTGAAAATGATTTCCGACATGGAGCGGATCGGCGACCAGGCCTCCGATATTTCTGATATCACAATGCATATCCGATTTGAAAATCTGAGGAGCAAGGTGCATATCAGCGATATGGCCGCGGCCGCGATCAAGATGGTAACGGACAGCATCGATTCCTTTGTCAAAAAGGATCTGGAGCTTGCCAAAGCTGTCGCCGCATACGACGACGTTGTGGACCGGCTTTTTATAAAGGTAAAGGATGAGCTGCTCATATTGATCAAAGACGGCGACGTGAGCTGCCTGGATCTTCTGATGATTGCAAAATATCTCGAGCGGATCGGCGATCACGCGGTCAATATTGCTGAATGGGTACAGTATTCCATTACCGGACAGAAACTGTTATAATCGGTTTCGGCATGTGAAAAGCAGAACAGGAGCAGATGAAGCGATGATTTATTTTATAGAGGATGACGACAGCATCCGAGAACTGGTAATCTATACTTTAAACAGCGTCGGATTCGAGGCGCGCGGCTTTGCAAAGCCCTCAGATTTCTGGAACGCCCTGAAAACAGAAACGCCCGATCTGATTTTACTGGATATTATGCTGCCGGAAGAGGACGGAATGGAAATTCTGCGCAAGATCCGGGCGTCTTCCCTGAAGAAGATCCCGGTCATGATGCTTACCGCAAAAAGCAGCGAATACGACAAGGTGGTAGGCCTGAACGGAGGCGCCGACGACTATCTGGCAAAGCCCTTCGGGATGATGGAGCTGGTCGCCCGGATCAAGGCGCTTCTGCGGCGGACGGAGCAGGACGTAAAACGCAGCCCGGAATATACGCTCGGAAAGCTTTACGTATGCCCCGCCAAGCATATCATCCGTGTAAACGGAGAGGATCTCAGCCTGACGCTGAAAGAGTTCGACCTGCTTTGCCTTTTGCTGGAGAACAGAGGAATCGTACTCACCAGAGACGTAATTCTGAATAAAATCTGGGGCTACAGCTTTGACGGCGAAAGCAGAACCGTAGATGTACACATCCGTACGCTGCGGCAAAAGCTTGGGCCAGCAGGAGAAATCATAGAAACGGTACGCGGAATCGGCTATAAAATCGGAGAATGAACATGAGCAGAAAAATTTTTACCGGAATATTCGCCGTCGCACTTACAGTATGGCTTGCCTGTATTGTGTGCATCGTAGGGGCGCTGTACTATTATTTCAATGATAAAAGCGCAGAAGAATTCCGCAACGAAGCGATTTTCATTGCACAGGGAATCGAAGCCTCCGGCGAGCAGTATTTGGAGGCGCTTTCCGCTTCTTCGCGCAGGCACAGTGAAGATGTCCGAATCACCTGGATTGCGGACGACGGAACCGTGCTGTACGACAATTATACGGACGCCGCGGAGCTGGAAAATCACGGAGACCGCGAGGAGTTCCAAGAGGCGCTGGAAAGCGGCAGCGGACAGAGCGTGCGCTATTCCAGCACACAGATGGAAAAAATTATCTACTACGCTATAAAACTGAACGATGGGAGCGTGCTTCGCGTCTCCGACACGCAATATACGCTTCTCTCAATCCTGATCGTTATGCTCTCCCCCATCCTGCTGATCCTGATCGTTTCCCTGATCCTGGCGGCGGTCTTTGCGGGAAGAATTTCAAAATCCATTATCAAACCGATTAATGCGATCGATCTGGAGCATCCGGAAAATGCGGAAACCTACGACGAGCTGGCCCCGCTTCTGGAAAAAATCGACGCGCAGAATAAACAAATCGCAAGACAAATGGAAGAGCTGCGCAGCCGCCGGCGCGAATTCGAGTCTATAACGGAAAACATGGCGGAAGGACTTGTGATTGTCGGCCACATGGCAGAGGTCCTCACCTGCAATCCAAGCGCGCTGAAAATCCTGAACGCCGATAAAGTGCCGCACAAGCAGAGCGTACTCACGCTCAACCGCAGCGAAGTGTTCCGACACTCCGTAGACAGCGCGCTGGCCGGGAAGCCGTCAGAGGTCGATTTGGAAATCGGCGGAAAGGTCTATCGTCTGATTGCCAGCCCCGTTCGCGCCGCCGATACGGAGGATGTCATCGGCGCCACGCTGATCATTCTGGATATTACGGAAAAGAACGAGAGAGAACGGCTCCGGCGAGAATTTACCGCGAACGTTTCGCATGAACTAAAAACGCCGCTGACTTCTATCTCGGGAAATGCGGAAATCATAAAAAACGGGATCGTTAAGCCGGAAGACGTGCCGCACTTTGCGGAAAATATTTACAAAGAGGCAGGAAGACTCATTTCGCTGGTCAATGATATCATCAAGCTTTCGAAGCTGGACGAGGGCGGCGGCGAAATTACAAAGGAGCCCGTGGATTTGTCCGAAATTGCATCAGAGGTCTCGGATTCCCTGCGCGCCCAGGCCGAGCGCCGCGCCATCTCCTCCGAAATTCATACGGAAAAAGCAGTTATAATGGGAATACGGCCGATTTTAACTGAAATGATCTATAATCTCTGGGAAAATGCTATTAAGTATAATAAGGAAGGAGGAAAACTATACGTAGACATAGCGAACGAATGCCAGGATGGGCGAAAATTCGTTAAATTTTCCATTCGGGATACAGGAATCGGCATTCCCTCCGCAGACCTGGAACGGATCTTCGAACGATTTTACCGCGTGGATAAAAGCCATTCAAAAGAAATCGGCGGGACAGGGCTCGGCCTTTCCATCGTAAAGCACGGCGCTCGCCTGCATGGCGCGGAAATCACCGTAAAAAGTGAAATTGACAAGGGATCTACTTTTATTATACAATTCCCCAAAGAAGCCTGAAAATGGCGATTTTGTAAAACAAGGGGTTTAATGGGAAAAAATGGATATCTGGACTATGGTGATCACGCTGCTCGGAGGACTGGCCTTCTTCCTTTTCGGAATGCATGTCATGTCCTCCGGACTGGAACGGCTGGCCGGAGGGCGGCTGGAACAGGTTCTTAAGAAAATGACCTCCAACACCTTTAAAAGCTTTCTGCTCGGCCTCGGAATTACGGCTGCAATCCAGTCTTCCTCCGCGGTAACCGTGATGCTGGTCGGCCTTGTCAACTCGGGGCTGATGGAGATCGGGCAGACGGTCGGCGTTATTATGGGCTCCAATATCGGAACGACTGTCACCGCCTGGATTTTAAGCCTTTCTGAAATCAACAGCGCAAATCCTTTTGTTAATCTGCTGAATCCTTCCAACCTGTCGCCGATCATCGCGCTGGTTGGAATTTTACTGATTATGTTTTCCCATAAAAATAAAAAGAAGGATGCCGGCAGCATCTGTATCGGCTTTGCAGTGCTGATGGCCGGCATGAATATGATGGGAAGCGCTGTTTCTCCGCTTGCTGACAGTCCCGCCTTCGTCTCATTTATGACGGCTTTCCGGAATCCGGTCCTGGGCGTTCTGGCCGGCGCGGTGTTTACGGCAATCATTCAGAGCTCCTCCGCTTCCGTAGGAATTCTGCAGGCTCTTTCCCTGACCGGGAGCATTACATATGGGATAGCAATCCCCATCATCATGGGGCAGAATATCGGAACCTGCGTTACGGCGCTGATCTCCAGCATCGGCGTCAATAAAAATGCAAGAAAGGTATCCGTCATACACATTACCTTCAATCTGATCGGAACGCTGCTCTTTCTCTGTGTAATTTACGGAGTGAACCTCCTGTATCCGCTTGAATTTCTCAGCGACACGATCAGTCCGCTTGGAATTGCAATTTCTCACAGTATTTTCAATATCGTCACAACGGCGATCCTGTTCCCCTTTACAAAGCAGTTAGAGAAAATTGCAAATTTTGTGATCCGTACCGAGTCCGGAAGCAAAAAATCCAGTAAGGCCCCCGTATTTCTGGATGAGCGCCTGCTGAACACGCCGTCGTTTGCAGCGTCTGAGTGCAACAATCTCACCGTTAAAATGGCGCGCACAGCGCAGGACAATATTCTCCTTGCACTCCGAATGCTGCAGAATTATGATAAAAAACAGGTTGAAAAGGTTTTAAAAACTGAAAATGATCTGGATACTTACGAGGACAGGCTCGGCTCTTTTCTCGTAAAGCTATCCGGGAAAGAGCTTTCAGATTCGGACAGCCGCACAACCTCGAAGCTCCTTCACTGCATCGGAGATCTGGAGCGAATCGGAGATCATGCCGTAAACCTGGTAAAATCAGCCGACGAAATCCATGAAAAGGGAATTTCCTTCTCGTCCGAGGCCAGAAAGGAGCTTACGACATTGACGAAGGCTTTGGAAGAAATTCTGGCCCTGACGACGGAAGCATTTGAAACGGACAGCGTGGAAACGGCGAAAAAAGTAGAGCCGCTGGAGCAGGCGATCGATTTTATTACATCGGAGATCAAATCCAGACATGTCCGGCGTCTCCAGAACGGAGAATGTACGATTGAGACGGGTTTTATCCTTTCCGACCTGCTCAATAATTACGAACGTGTTTCCGATCACTGCTCCAATATCGCCGTGGCAATCATTGAGCTTGATCACCAAAGCTTCGGTACGCATGCATATCTGAACAGCATCAAAAGCAACGAGAACAGAGAATTCTGCCGTGATTACGAATATTATGTGGAAAAATACGCCTTACGCTGAAAGCTTCTGCTGCGTTTATTCCTCCATGGTATTCCGCAGCTTTTCAATTGCCCGTTTTTCCAGGCGTGAGATATAGGAGCGCGAGCAGTTCAATATTTTCCCCACCTCCCGCTGCGTGAGCTCTGCCCGCGTCGTTCCGGGAACGCTGAGGCCATAGCGCAGCGCCAGGATTTCGATCTCCCGCGGTGTCAGCACGCGCGACATGACGGTGTAAAGCCGCGCGGCCTGCAGTCTCGTGTCGATCTCTTCAATCATGGACAGATCGTCGTCGCACAGCAGATCCATAATGACGATCTCGTTTCCTTCCTTATCGGTGCCGACCGGATCGTTAATTGAGATTTCATTGCCGTATTTTTTGCTGCTTCGCATGTACATGAGCATTTCATTTGCTATCCTCACCTGACGGCTTATCGATTTCGTCAGAGATGGTTTCTGCTATGGACGGTTGGGGAAACACATAATCGCCGTCGCTACCGAACAGATAGAGATGCGCGTTTTCGCCGTCCCAGACAATTTTGCGGATAAAGGTACGGATCGCGGCGCGCTTCTGCTCGATGCTGTAATCGTCTATGTTATCCCCCATAACGGAGAGCGACTGACGGATGAGATCAAACTCGACATCGGCAAGACTATGCTGCTGCATGACCGCTTCCAGCTCGGAAAGGTGCTTTTTCAGACTCTCGCTTTTTTCATGCAGCTCGTCAATCTGTTCCATGATATACTGTTCAGCGTGTGTGCCCTCGGCCTTTCCGAGGGAGAGGACAAGCGATTTGATTTCCAGATCGGTTTCAGTCAACTGTTCTTTGAGCTTCGCCGCCTCATCATTATAGCTTTCACGGCTGCCACTGATGCGCTTTTTGATCTGCGTGATCTGCCTTGCCATATCTTCGTTCTGTTTGCCAAACTTCTTAATCGTCGCAATAACTTTAGCATCGAGCATATTGCCGTTTGCGTTCTTCATGTCGCAAACCTTGCTGCAACTGCGCTCTTTCGTAGTGCAGAGATACGTATAGATCGGTTCTCCCACCGCGTTCAGACGGCTGGATAGCTTCGGGCGCATATAATCGCCGCATTTGACGCAGTAGAGGATACCAGAGAGCAGCGCCACATTGCTGCGGGGCTTGCGGTAGCTTTTAGATTTGTTCAGCGACAGAAGCCTTTGTACCTGTACCCACTTGGCACCCGAAATCACGCCTGTATGCTTTCCCACCGAGACAATCCATTCATTCATTGGCTTTTCCTGATGGGCTTTGCCGGGACGCTGCAAGGTGCGGTTGTACGCCATAATGCCGTGCTTGCCGTCAAACGCCTCTTTTTCGGAAAAGAGATCCACCTCATTCTTAGTTAGGAAGTTGTAGGCGTCTTCATCCGCGATCATATATACGGGATTGGAGAGGATGCTTTTGATGGCGAAGCGGGTAAAATTCTTGCCGCGCTTGGTTTGATAGCGCCCCTGGAGCAAGAACTGGTCGGTTTTCGTCAACGAGCCTGTTTCAAGGAATTTGTCAAAAATCAATTGAATCAAATGGATTTCACCGGGGATGGATTTCAACTTGCACGCCTTGCGGATCTTGCCGTCCACCGTAACGGTGGAAATACTCTCCGATTCATAGCCGGTGGGCGTCGTGCCGCCCAGCCAGCGGCCGGTTTTGGCTAACTCGTGCATATTGTCTCGGATACGCTCGGCGATGGTTTCCCGCTCCAATTGCGAAAAGACCGAGGCGATATACATCATAGCGCGTCCCATGGGGGACGAGGTATCGAACTGTTCCCGGATGGAGATGAAATCGATCTGCCGTTCGCCAAGCTCCTCAATGAGCTTGGCAAAATCGCCGATGTTGCGGCTGATCCGATCGAGGCGATAGACCACAATTGCAGAAAACGGTGTGTTTTGTGAATCTTTCATCATTTTTTTGAACTGCGGGCGCTCCAGCGTACCGCCGGAGAAGCCCTCGTCCTCATAGACAAGCGCCGCATCGGCTTCCTCCTGACTGTAATGGGAAGCGATATACTGACGGCACAGCTCGATCTGATTTTCGATGCTTTCACCCTTGCCGGTAAATTTGGATTTGCGAGAGTAGATGACAAACTGCTTGGCGGAATTTGTTTTCATAATGGTTCCTCCGACACGAGATAATATGATATGTATATAGTTATATTATATCATAAAGTCTCCAATAATTGAAGCTGACACATGCGTTTTTCTTCAAGATGTTTTTGTGTTTGTTTATGTGCGCATAAAGTATGAGAAAGATCTTTACAGGTCTTTGAATATTCTGCGTAACAAATAAGCAGCCGCCTCTGTATACTTACAGAAGCAGCCGCTGTCGGTTATGATACTATTAGCTGTTAATCATTATAATGTTTTCATAGCTTTAATAAACAGTCCCCATTCATATTGATCAAGAAGTTTTTCTATTTGATTAAAATGCATGCTACAATACTCTTTTGCGTCCATTAATGAAAGGCTCAACAAACCTTGATGCTCATCTTCAATACGCCGAATTGCATCATTTGGGAATCCATATTCAATTAATGCTTCACCTAACGCTGTTTTTACTCCGGTTTCATAATATCTACGTACTTTTGATAATGAGAAGGCATCAACGCATATATGTTTACTCTGTGCTACAAATACTATAATGCTTTCAAACAACGAAAGGATCTTTGGAATTTTGTGTTCTAAAATATCTCTTCGTGAGTTAAAAGCACAAGAATACGCCTCGTCTATTGACTTACGCTTTCCTTTTTTATATGAATCAATCTCAAATTTTAGAATTGCTTTAAAACCACCAGTATAATAATTATTGGCAATGGCTGAAAACTTCTTTTTTGTATTATCGTCAATTAAACCGGCCGAGCTAAATGTTTCGAGAATTTTAGAAATCCAATGATAATATAAGAAATTCTCCACATCGACAGTATACGTAATCCAATTAGAGTATTTTGAAAATTCCTCATTATTTAATAATGTACGAGCCAATTTTTCTTGGTTTTCTCTTGAAACTGTTCTGTTTTTAATAAAGATCTCTTCAGGGAGAATGAAATCTTTAATATAGCTTTCGCGAGCTTGTTTAACTTCAGCATTTGCTGAAGTTAAATCCTGCATTTCTGCATTGTCCAAGTCTATAACATTAAGAGCCTTGTCAGAATATGTAATAAAATCAAGTCTCAGTGAATCGGAATTTTCAATGGCTTCAAGCTCTTTATGCATGTAAAATACTCTACCGACAAAACAGTGATAATATCGACCTGCGCGCCCTTTAATATTTTTGATATCAAAGGGCGTAAGCTTATTTCTGCCTTTTGAGGCATTCAATATTATCATATTTTGGGCATCGGTATTAACACCCTCGACGATTGTCGAAGTACAAAACAAGATATCAAATGTACCTTTATTAAATTGGTCTAGGATTTCTTGTTGAATATATTTTGGAAGTTTGCCGTGATGAATTCCAAACCCTTTTTTGAGTACTTGAATCAAACTCCATTCATCTGCAGAATGGTCTATATCATATTCCTGTTTTATATGCTCGATAAATGCTTTGAAGTCATCTGGATATCGTTCCATAACGCTTTCTGCTTCTACATCAGATAATTTTACCGCATACTCAACTGCCTTGCTAGGAGACATGCAGTATAAAAGCGTTTTTCCATAATTCTTTTCGCTAATATAAGATACAACTTTTTCTATTTTATCATTGATTTTAGTGCCTGCCGGAACTAAAGCATTATTTTGGTTCGAAGGCAAAAACTTTGGAAGTTTTTCTTCGATTTTACCTGAAAAAGCATTGACAGATATTCTTAAAGTGGGCTCAAAATTTATCTCTTTCACTTCAATTTGATTGAGTTCTAAAAAACGCCGCATTCCCAATCCGAATCTATCTTGTGATAAATTTGGACCAGCAAGATAATATTCATCAACGGTTTTCGCTAATAAATACAATGCAATTCTAAATGTTTTCCCTCTGTCCTCATTTAGAAATTCTTGCGCGTTTGAAGGCTTTTCTAAAAACTCATCATTACAGTAATCTTCGTCAATTTTATAAACTTCATCAAAGAAAAAGAAATCAATTTTAAGATTTGGATATGTTGCAATTAGTTGTAATGCTCTTTCTGGCGTAAACACAAAAATCATGTTTGTATCATCTTCGTTTACAGCATCAACGGTTTTAATGATCTTGTAATCAAGCTTGTTATCTGAAACAAACTTTTCCATCATTCTTGCATTTTCAAGAAGCAATGCAACTGTAGGGAAAACCAAAAGGATATTTGAGTATCGTTCTTTATTTAGGAAAACAATTTCTCTCATTAAAAAAGTTTTACCATAAGAAGTAGGCGCACTGACAAGCAATCTTCGGATAGGCAATGCTTGAAAAAAATCAACCACTTCCTGCTGCGTCTTATCTAAAACATTATTTGAATAAACCTTTGAGCGATATAAATTCGTTACAGAAGGCGCAGAAATAGCGTTAAGTCCTCCTGCGGGAGGAATCGGTTCATCTTGAAATTTGTTCAATATATTGTAACCAAACACACGCATTTTTTGTGATGCAATATAAAGAAGCTCCGCAATAAGCTTATCCTTCTTTAATGTGTCGCTGTCTGAAATCCAACAAACAAGGTCACGCAATGCATTGATGGAATGCGCATTATCTGGGTCATAATTGTTTATAGCATTTAGTAATAAACTAATATAATCCTGCATAAAATCCACGTCCCTTATCTCTCAACCTGTCGATACTTTCGATCGGAAAGACACAAAAAACAATTTCCGGAGCAATACCCTCAAATATATAAGTGTGTTTGACATAATATTGTTTTATCGAATCAACTTCTTCTTGAATTTTATCGCATATTTTGCTAGCGTCAGCATATACGGTTCCTTCCCCGTAAGCAAGTAAGCACGGAATTTTTATTTTGATATGATGTTCTTTAAAATAAGCAAGTAATTTATCTGCCCGGCTGCTCTCATCAGCACTCATCATAAGGCGATTGATGTCCTCAATTGCTTCAAGAATCGATTTGGCATCATCCGTAATCCCTATGCGTTTGTCACAAACAAAAAACAACTGTTTCGCCAGATACTCTTTCTTAAATTTTTCCAACAGATCATTATGAATGCCTGACTTGCAATAATTTTTTTCACCAAGCTTAGCTTGTCCAAGCCAGAGGGTAATGCCAGTTTCGTCTTTTGTAAAACAGGTGAGATCATACCCTCTTATCTCGTTATTATCGTCTTGTCGAAAAAGTGTCCTTACTGCCAGTTTATATGCCTTCGGATTGTAAATCTGTATAAGTAAATCCAAAAGCACCTCACTGGGGAGGCCATCGGTTATACCCGCACGTTTGGGCAATCTTTGACGGTATGCATACTTCGCCGCCTGCTCCATGGAAGAAAATTTGTCTTTTTTGTAATAGGCCACTACCTCTTCTTCTCCAAAAGCATAAAAGAAGAGATTGCAGCGCATAAGTTCGCCCAGATCTTCCACGGCAGTCGCAGAAATCCCGTGGGTGTATGGCAAATATTTGTATGTATCGGCAACTGGAGAAAAGGAGAAGATTACGCCTTTGCTTTTTTGGACAATCTCTTTTTCGAATATGTCATCGTACTCTTGATAAGTCGACATACCGCGTATCCTCCTTTCCTAAAGGATCTAAATAACTTCTTTCACCAGCTCTACTGCGCTTTCCTCGGCAGGATCGTTGGTGTCAAGCTCGCCACGGAAAGCACGGGCGAGGATGGATTTTTTTATGAGGTCGATTTGCTCCAGCACGGTTTCGGCGGCATCTTTGGCCTGCTGTTCTTTGGCGAGAAGGTCGTCAAGGATATGGACAATTTCAGTTTGTTCTCTTAAATCGGGAACAGGAATAGACAGTGAGGCCATCCCTTTTCTGCTTATTGTATTTTGCCCAGCACTTGATACCATATGATTCTCTACATATAACTTATAAGTATCACTTTTTGAAAAATAAACCATATAAGCAGGAAGCAAATTCTCCTTATATTTGATTCGAATTATATGGTCACAAAATGCCCATTGATTATCAGTGGTAAGAAGGAACTGCTTGCCAACATTTTCTTTAGAACCATTAACCCGAATCATTAAAACATCATTTTTCTTCAAGCCATAGTTTTCTTGTTCTTTTGTATCGAGTAAAATTGTCCGCATATCTTCAGTCGAGATACCGGCGTCCGATAAATTAGCAAGTCGAAGAACAGAATACGGAACACCTGAACTGCCGGAACGTTTGGCCAAGCCGTTTTGCATTTTTATAAAAGAGTTGTCAAAACAAATTTGTTTCCACTGTTCCATCCCCACGCCGTGTTCTTTTCTCCACTGGGCGGTGAGTTCGCCGGTGAAGGCTTTATGGAGGATGGCGGCTTTGCGGGTTTCAAAGCTGTCCAGTGCATCCTGTGTTTTTTGCTTTGCCTCGTCCAGTTTGGCAAACAGACTTTCAATACGGTCAACAATACGCTGTTGTTCAGGAAGAGGGGGGAGCGGTAAAGGCATCTGCTGAAGAATTTGACTACTTACTTGAGCAAAAGTTGTTCCTGTTGCATTATCATACAAATACTGTTCAAACGCATTGAAAAAATATTTATAAAAAGATCGATTTCCTATATGAGGTCTGATAGCTGCTACTCCTCTACCAAGGCAATATTCCTTATCAGAATACACAGGTTTCCCCAATGTTGCACGTATACATAGAATTAAATCCTGGTTAGTGGACAATTTGGTAGGTACCTTCGTATAACGTGTTACCTTGGGATATAAATCGCCCATATCAGCTGCGCCACCGATCAAAGGCGTATATTGGCTGTCATCTGTTGTATTTGCTCCTGAAGGGGACTGTCCCATAATTATTGAAGTAGTGCTATCTAGTGTTACCCAACGCCAATTCTCTGGTACCTTGTAGGGCTGCTCCCAATCCGGCACCAATGCCGCCTGCAAGCGTTCTTCGGGCGTCAGGTTTTCTTTTTTCTTATCCTTCGCCATCAGTCCTGCACCTCCAGTGCCCGCAGTTCTTTCACCACGCTCATCAGAAGGTCGACCGCTTCTTCCAGATTGGCGGCGGCTTCCTCAGCGCTTTCCGCCGGGTCAGGCAAGTCGTTATAATCCAAAACGGAATCATCACGAATCAGACCAAGGTCAAGGGTATCGCCCTTTTCGGCAATTTGTTCTCTTGTAAATACGCTGAAGCGCTCGTCATCCACAGTGCGGCGGTCTTCGGCAGTATAGGCTTTAACAAAATCGGTAAAATGCTCTTTTTTCAGCGGCGTTGTCTTGCCGAAAGAGGGCATATTGGTGCGCAGATCATAAAACCAAACCTCTTTGGTGTTGTCTTTTTCGGTTTCGCCACGGGTGAAGAAAAGCACATTGGTTTTAACCCCCTGTGCATAGAAAATACCGGTGGGCAATCGCAAAATCGTGTGGAGATTACAAAAATCCATCAGTTCTCTACGTACGCTCGTGCCGTCGCCATCGGCAAACAGCACATTATCCGGCAAAACAACGGCACAGCGAGCGCTGCCGTCCGCTTTTAAACTGCGGTAGATCACCTGCAAGAAGTTCAGTTGTTTGTTGGAGGTCTGGAACGAAATATCATCACGGGAGGTGCGCTCGCCGCCTTTTTTGGTTCCGAAAGGCGGATTGGTTAAGATCACGTCAAAACCTTTGAGCCTTTTTGCGCCCGGAGACAGGGAGTCTTCGCAGAAAATATGCGCCGGAACATTATGAAGATAGGCGTTCATCAGAGCCAAGCGGTGCGCATCATGCACCAGTTCAACTCCATAGAATGAGTCCTGAAAAGCCGCCATTTCCTGATCGGAAAGGGAGTAGAGATCCACACCATCAACAGCGTGCTGATAGGCGGAAATCATAAAACCAAAAGTACCGCAGGCGGGGTCTGTTGCCGTGTCTAATTTGATACAACATAACGGCAGCCTTTTTCTACCCCTTAACGATGAACACCCCCGTGTGCATTTTTGCACACCCTTCATAACGATGCCGTATGCACCGTTACGGAGTAAGGTATTCGGTTTTATCGCTACCTGTGCGTACATTGCGTTCTCCTCGTGGAACTGAAAATTATCTCTTTTCCAACCATTCTTCTTTCGTCAAACAAGTTATATGTTCTGTTCGTAGAACACCCTCCAATGCACAAGGAACATTCTCTGAAGTGTGATGGTAATGAAATCCACATTTTTCTTGAACACGCTTCGATTTCTCATTCCCATCAAAGTATCCGCACCACATCTTTTCGAGATTCAGTTCTTCAAAGCCATATCGCATTATCTCACGAACCGCCTCCGGGATAAGACCCTGTCCCCAATATGGAACGCCAATCCAATATCCGATTTCACCCTCCGTATCAGGAATGCCGATATTGCTTGCCTTGCCGAGCATTAATCCTATGCTACCAACTGGATGTCCTGTAGCCTTTAGAACCACCGCATATGTCTCTGGTGCAGAAAGCACCCCTTTTATAATCTCTCTGCTATTTTCCACACTCGTATGAACAGCCCATCCCGCAATCGGTCCCACATCGGGATTGCTGGCGTATTTGTATAAATCCTCCCCATCGCTTTCTTCCCAGCGGCGCAGGATTAAGCGTTCTGTTTCAAGCGATTTTTCTATGAACATTTCCATATCCGTACATTTCCAAGTTCCTATCGGCATCTCGCATTCTCTCTTGGCATACTCGGTAAATCCTACCGCCTCATAACAATACCTTGCGCTCTCATTATTCTCAAATACGCCCAGATCAATCCTTTTGGCGCTGAGATGTTCCTTTACATATCCTATTCCAAGCTGAAGCAGTTCTTTTCCGTACCCTTTTCCCCTTATAGCGGGATTGACTATTACAAAGCCAAACCGAACAGAACTGTCATCATCATCTCGTGGATATCTTATGATAAAATGTCCGACAATAGTTTCATTTTCATCCACAGCCGTGAGAGGATAGAAGCGTCCTGATTCAATCTGAGGTGCATAGTTTTCATTTATGTCCTCTCCCGTAAGCGGATACTTGTTAAACCTGTCGGCAGACCACTTGTATAACTCCTCCTCTGATCGTAGCCACTCGGCTATAATCGGTGCATCTTCTTTTTTGAAATTTCTCAGTATCATTAATTCTGACCTCTTAAGTTATTTTATAGAAACTGTCCATGTGTCCCCATCAACCAAGTACTGAAATTCCGTCAGAGCCGGATCGTTTATCACACGCATCAAGTCTTCAAAATCATCGACCGTGTTTATTTCTGACAGACGATTGCTTTCCACCCATTCCATCTGCCCCTCATCAGAAGACACAACCGTGCCGCTATATTCTGTAGTCTTGAACAGTAGGACAACATACCGTCCGTTTTTGATTGGGAACTGCTTCACCCCCACAAGCCGTGGATTTTTTATGTCCAGCCCCGTTTCTTCTTTCATTTCACGGATCACCGCGTCAACGAAAGATTCTCCCGGTTCCACATGACCGCCCGGAAGCGTATATCCCTGCCAGTCCTTTTTTATTCTGTTCTGAAGGAGCATTCTGTCATCATCAGTGATGAGACACAATACCGTCAACTCGACATTTTCTGTTCTGCTCATTTTCTCTTCCGACTTTCCTTATAATTCACACACCATAATATATTCTTCGGCGTTCTCATCCACAGTCTTGAATCCGACATTTTTATACATCTTCACGGCGTAGTTTTCTTTCTGCACCGCCAGGGACGCCCGTTCATACCCCTGCCATTTCAGCAGTTCGAGCATCTTCACCATAAGCTGCGAACCGATGCCTTGACCGCGATATTCCTTGTAAAGCGAAATAGCGAAGGACGGTGTCTCATCATCCACATGGCCGTAATCGTCCATGATTCTTGTCCAGACCGCTCCGACTACCTTACCGCCGAAATCTGCCATCAAGCAGTTATCGCCTTTCCGGGTACCGAAATCATCCGTGTACACACGAAGTTCCGGCTTCTCAATGATGTCCCTCGCAGGCGATTCCGTACCCTTCGGTATGAAGATTGCTTCATACAAGAAGTCCTTCAGCAGATCGGTTTCACCTTTACGAAGGCTGCGGATCACATATTTTTTGTGCTTGTCGCTCGTCATGTGGGAGATATGCTCGTTACGCACCCTGCCCAGCATTTCAAGGATCTGTCTGCCAATCGGCTCCGGCTCGTTATCATTGCTGCCGCATATAAGTTCCAGCGTGTCCGGCGTCCAAATGTACCCGTGCGCCTTGTTATAGAGGTACTGCTGGAATTCCTCGTATTCTTTTTCTTTCAGTTGCTTCATATATACATCCTTTATGACTCCGGCATTGGAATTGCCTTTAATGCCTCATCAATTTTTATCGCCTGCACAGGAACATATTCACCATTGAGCCGAACGCCCCCGCCAGTCAATGAGAACAATTCCCTTGACGTGTTCAGGTCAAGTCGTAAATTTTCGTTTGAAAGTAACTGATCCAAACCGGCAGCCACCTTCTCCGAAAGAAACTTCTCAGCTTCCTTCTGCCGTTCAATACACAGTTCTTCCGATTCACAGTCTTTCCTGATTCGAGCGTTGCTGATTATCCGGATTTCATTTACCACGCCAAGCATATGATAGACCAGTCTCATCATATGGGCTTTGGCTTCCTCTTCATCCATCTCGAAGTAAAATTGTTCAAACGCCTTATCAATCTGCGAAGAAACATCTGCAAGCCGTCTATCTGGCTCAACTTGTTTTTTAGCTGCTGTTTTTATTGTTGTGGTCTTTTGTTCCTTTTTCCCACTGACAGCATTTTTTATTCTTCGACCTTTTCCTTTAACCCAAGGCCATGCGGTGTTTTTCCACCAAGGAGATATAACCTCCCGAAACAGCAAGATGCCTCCTGCTACGATGGCCGCACCCAGCGCTTCTCCGACTTGCTGTGCAAACTCTTCCTGCTCCGGTGTTAATTGAACGCGTCGTTCTTCATAAGGGTACGGATCATAATCATCGCTCCGTAAATCGTCAACATCGTACTCTTCCCACTCGATGATGTCGGGATTCTGATTGTTCTCGTCCCGCGTCAATCCTCTCACGCGGTCTGGATTATCCTTGGAACGAATGAGATGATCTCCATCTTTTACAATTGGCTTATATACTTTCTCACCCATTCTGTATCTTCTCCCTCAAACAAGACGAATTATAAGTATTTCTTGAACGCTTTCTTCATCTTGAGCATGACATCGATTATCCAGTCAAACTGTGCGTTCCATTGATTCTTGTCACCGAAAGTTACGCTCTTCTCGATAACGATACGGCTTGCCTTACGCTCCGGCAGTTCTCGCCAGTCAAAGGTTAATTCAGCGTCGGATTCGATATCGTCTTTATTATCAAAGAGTGAGTGGAACAGGTCTTTATCCTCGCTGATATACAGTTCCACGTCCAGTTCGTTCCGCTTCTGAATCTGCGACACGGCGATGTGGCAGGCAGAAGAACCCACGCTGAAGTTCATCCAATGATCCATAGACGGCTTCCTGCGATTGAAGTTCTTTGCAAACTGTGCGTTTTGGAAAGCGTAGTCCTGGAATGCCACCCAATAATCGTATCTCTGCTGCTGAGTCCCATTTGCAGACTCGCTCTTTTTTACTTCCTTTGTCCAGTCGTTAGGTTTTTCAATGACCTCAAACTTCACGGCAGGCTCGGAAGTACCGATGCGATACAGTTTTATCTCACAGAGGAAGAATCCGATTTTCTCATCGGTATGGTTGTTCAGCCATTCGATAGCCGCCTTGTGTTCCTCACGAGCGTGTTTCACGACCCATATAATCACATCCGCAGATTTACCAGACGCATAGGTTATCAGCTTGCCGAGGTGGTCGTGGTTGGTATCCTCCAGTTGATTCTCTATGATGATTTTCCGATCCGTCCCCGTCTCAGACGCAAAGATATCGACATTGAAATCTCCCACGGAAGACTCTGTCTCATCAACGGTAATATCAAGCCCCACTGCATCTGCAAGGAGAGCGATGTTATCGTCCTGTGAAAGCCACGGAGTAAAGTCCAAGGCTTCATGCGGCCACACCGTCCGCAGATCTTTTATTTCTTCAAGTCTGCTCAAGTTCACCATTGTCTTACTCCTCCTCGCGCTTTACATAGGTAAGCTGAATATCATAGCCCAGAACTTCGAGCATCTGAACAAAGGTTTTATTCACGATGGAATCGCCTTTCTTGATGAGCCGATTCACATACTGACCCGTTGTACCGACTTCCTCTCCGAGTTTCGCCTGTGTCATATCAGCTTCGATGCACTTTACTTTGACATCGACTTCAAAATTGTTCTTGACCATATTTCAATCCCTCTGTTGTTTCTAACGATAATTTTGTTGGTTTATTGCACTCAAAGTGTTATTTATTATACCACATATTTATGAACATTTCTACCCCTTAACAAAAAAAGACACCCGACCGCAGCCGAGTGTCAATTCTATCCGTGTATCTATTATGCCAGTATCTCCGAGCCGTCCCGGAATGTGACCGTGATCTCTTTGTCCCTGCCGACCGTGATGAACTCGACCATGCTGCCCCAAAGGCTGCCGTCGAACTCGCTAATGGTGCCGTCCTGGGCTTTCAGTACCTTGATGAAGTCCGACAACCGTTCGCCCTGCGCTTCCTTGGCGGAGATAGCGGACACTACCTCATCGTACCGAGCCTTTGCCGTATCGTACCGCTGAACCAGTCCATCATAGCGTTTTTGGTACTCGTCCTGGTCCTGCGCAACACGGGCATTCTCCGCCACGATGTTCTGCGTCATTTCCACAAGCACCGCCATCTCTTCCTCCAGCTTGCCCTTTTCTTCCTGCAGGGCATCGGTTACGCAGAGCGTTTTGCGGATGACTTCCGCATTGGCGATGATCTCTTTTTTCTCGGTCACGAGCTGGTTGTACGCCGAGACGAACGCCGCTTTGACCTCGTCCTCCGTGACATGGGGAGTTTGGCACTTATCTTCTCCACTATACTTGCGGTTGCAACGGTAAATGACCCTGCGATAGCGGTCTGTGGAATGCCAGACCTTCGAGCCGTACCATCCGCCGCAATCGGCGCACTTTATCTTGTTGGAGAAGATGCTCACGCCACTGTAGCGTGAACCTCCCTTCGCGCGCTTGGCAAGTTCCGCCTGCACCATATCGAACACTGCAGGGCTGATGATTGCCTCGTGGTTACCTTCCACATAGTATTGCGGGACCTCGCCCTCATTCTTCTTCATTTTCTTCTGAAGGAAATCCACAGTGAACTCTTTCTGCAAAAGAGCATCACCCTTGTACTTCTCGTTTGAGAGCATCCGACGCACCGTCTGCTGGTTCCACACATCCTTGCCCGCAGGCGTTTTGATACCCCGGCTCGTCAGTTCCGTAGCGATAGAGTGTGGTGTCATGCCCTCAAGAAACAGATGGAAAATCAGCCGCACAGTTTCTGCCTGTTCGGGATTGACCACGATCTTGCCGGTTTCTTTATCCTTGTCCAGTCCGAGGAAGCGACTGTAGGCAAAGCTGACCTTGCCGTCTGCCATACGCTTGCGCTGCCCCCAGGTGACATTCTCGGAAATGGAGCGGCTCTCTTCCTGTGCAAGGCTCGACATGATCGTTATAAGCAGCTCGCCCTTGGAATCCAGCGTCCATATGTTTTCCTTTTCAAAATAAATCTCAATACCCTCGTCCTTCAGCTTCCGCACCGTGGTAAGGCTGTCCACTGTGTTCCTTGCGAAACGGCTCACGCTCTTGGTAACGATGAGATCGATCTTCCCAGCAAGGGCATCGGCAATCATTGTTTTAAAGCCCTCGCGCTTTTTTGTGTTCGTTGCCGAGATTCCTTCGTCCGTGTATATGGCAACGAATTCCCAATCGTCCCGGCTCTTGATGTAGTTGGTGTAATAATCTACCTGTGCCTCGTAGCTTGTGGTCTGGTCTTCATGGTCGGTCGAGACGCGGGCATACCCGGCAACACGGCGCTTCTTCGTACTGTTGATCGGCGTGGCCGTGTACCGGCTGATGGTAGCCGGAATCGCCGTTACTTTTCTTTGCGCCATGCTTTCCCACGCTCCTTCCGCAATTGTTTCATTTGTTCGCTCATCTGCTGCCGCACCTCCGGTGTGTACCTGCCCTTGATGGATTCCTTGAACTTGGCTCTCTGCTTATCCGTCCAAGGTCTGCCGACCCGTTTCGGCTGCTTCCATGTGCGGCTGACTGTTCTGCCGCCCTTGAAATGAAAAACCATCTCCGTTGCAGAAGCCACATCGATATGGTCTATCTGTCTGTCAAACTCGTCATCGTCATATTTGGCTATGCCAAGCGTCTCCGCTATAAAGGGCTTCAGCACATCCTCACGCAATCCGACCGTTCCGCATCCATCCCGTTCGGCGCATCGCCAGTAGTGGGCTTTACCGCTATCCGATGTGGAGGACGGCTGTGTGGCTCTGCGAAAATTGCATCCGCACCCGACGCACTTGATCTTGCCCGTCATGGCGGAGGAGCCTTTGCAGTTTGGTTTCTTCCTGCGTTTCTCGGAGGTTTTCGCTCTGTACTCCGCAGTCCAACAATCCTTGTGTCCCGTGTTCGGGCAGGCCTTTGTGATGACCTCTCCGTTCTTCAGATGGAACTCAAGCATCTCGCGTTCTGGCACATTGATGAAGTCCACTCTGTCATGGAACTCATCTTCATCAAATTCATCCAAGCCGAGGACAGCGGCGCAGGTTTTCTTGAGGTTTTCGTGGTTGATGCTGCCTCCAACGGGACACCGACCGCCTTTTTTCTTTCTCGATCCGCAGACCCAAAATTCCATGAAGCCCCGGTCGGTACGCTTGTTGTGCATATAGCTTTGACCGCAATACGGGCATTTCAGCATCCCCGAAAAACAGGTAAGGTTCAGGCTCTTGTTCGCCCTCGGTCCCAGCTCCTTGCGCCGTGCGATCTCTGACTGAACATAGTCGAAGGTCGCTTTGTCGATGATGGCTGGATGCGTGTCCTCCACATAGTATTGCGGAAGCTGTCCCTTGTTCTTTTTCCGCTGTTTAGAAATGGGATCGGATATGAATTCCTTCTGCAGGAGAAGGTTTCCCGTGTAGGTCACATTCGTGAGAACCACCTTGATGTTGGAATCCACCCATCTGCATCCCTCTCTTGTAGTGATGCCCTCGGCGGCGAACTCCCGCTCCGTTTCCAGTCTCGACTTGCCATCCAGGAAGTTCTGGAAGATGCGTCTCACGATTTCCGCTTCCTCTGGCACGATGACCAGGTCGTCACCTTCCCAACGGTAACCGTACACTCGGAAATGTCCATTCGGTATCCCTTTCTCGAAACGCTTTCTGATGCCCCATTTGCAGTTCTCCGAAAGACTACGGCTTTCTTCCTGTGCGAAAGATGCAAGGATAGTCAGCATCAACTCGCCGTCACCACTCATGGAATTGATGTGTTCTTTCTCGAAACGCACCTCCACGCCGATGTCCTTCAAATGCCGTACCGTTTGCAGCAAGTCCACCGTGTTCCTGGCGAAACGTTGGATTGACTTCGTAAGAATGATGTCAATCTCACCATTGTCGGCAGCTTCGATCATACGCTTAAACTCATCGCGCTTGGCAATCCCGGTGCCGCTTATTCCATCGTCTGCGAACACGCCTGCGTACTGCCAGTCAGGATTCTTTTGTATCAGGGAACTGTAGTAGCTGATCTGTGCGGAGAGGGAATGGTTCATGCGTTCCGATTCCATTGAGATACGGGCATAGGCAGCAACTTTCTTCTTCGTTTTTATGGTCGGCACTGCCTGTTCGACCCTTGTGATTTTTGCCATGAAATCACTCCTATTACAATAAATTTGGACAGGAAAGCCGGACAGCCAGTCCGGCTTTCCCTCCATCTCGTGCCTAAGCTACAATGAGAGGAGCAACTGGCTGACCAATCACTCCTTGGGCTTGTATGTCCGTGTGAAAGACTGTTAGCCATCCTCTCGTTGCAGCGTTCGATTTAAGCAGGTTGAACCACCGGATGTCGGAGAGTTCGTGTCACACAATAGATTGAATCGGCAGCGAGAAAAGATGGATTCCGGTTGCAGATTCTTTGTATTGGAGGAATGTGAATGAACTGCGTTGGCATCGATGTTTCCAAGGGTAAGAGCATGATTGCAGTCATGCGGCCCTTCGGAGAGGTAGTGGTTTCACCCTTTGAAGTACGTCACACCGCCAATGAACTGAGCGAGCTGGCAGGACTGCTCAAAAGCCTGGACGGCGAGACCCGTGTGGTGATGGAATCCACGGGTAATTACCATGCTCCGGTGGCCTGGCTGCTCCACGACGCGGGCCTTTATGTCTCGGTAGTCAATGCAATGCTGGTGCATGACTACGGAAACAACAGTTTAAGACGGGCCAAAACCGACAAAAAGGATGCCGTAAAGCTGGCCAACTACGGTCTTGACCACTGGCTCACATTGCCGAGATATATCCCGGAGGAGGATACCCGACTCATGCTGAAAATCTGCTACCGGCAGTACCAACAGTATTCCAAAGTTCAGACCATGCTGAAGAATAACCTGATCTCCCTGCTGGACACCACCTTCCCAGACGCAAATCGCTTGTTTACCAGTCCGCCCCGCGCCGATGGCAGCGAGAAGTGGGTGGACTTTGTCGCTACTTTTTGGCATTGCGAGTGCGTTTGTGGCCGGTCTGAGAAGGCCTTTACTACCCAATACCAGAAGTGGTGCAGAAAGCACGGCTACAATTTCAGCGAGGATAAGGCGCTGGATATTTATGCCTCTGCTTGCAGACACTTCGGTGTCATACCGAAAACGGATACGGCAAAACTTTTGGTAGAACAGGCCATTTCTCAACTCCAGACAACTTCTTCCGCGTTAGCTGCTCTCAAACAGGAGATGCAATCCCTGGCAGCTTCTCTGCCGGAGTATCCTGTAGTGATGGGGATGTTTGGTGTTGGCCCAACCCTCGGCCCTCAACTCCTGGCTGAAATTGGCGATGTACGCCGTTTTCATTCCAAAAAAGCGTTGGTTGCCTTTGCGGGTATTGACGCCCCGCCCTACCAATCCGGTCAAATAGATGTCCGTAGCCGTAGCATTTCCAAGCGAGGATCTGCCTCACTGCGCAGGACGCTCTTTCTGGTGATGAGCGTCATCCTGCAATGTGCTCCAATAGACGAGCCGGTGTACCAGTTCATGGACAAGAAACGCTCTGAAGGCAAGCCATATCGTGTCTACATGATGGCCTCTGCCAACAAGTTCCTGCGCATCTACTACGCTTCTGTGAAAGCCTACTTGGAATCCCTGGAGCACGACTGATTTTTACACTCTATACCATCTGGCTGGCCGCCGTTTTAATTTTGAGATGCTCAGCGGCTTGATTTTGTATTGCATTTTTTCGCCTCCCTAAAAATCTGAAATTTCTACTTGACTTTTATTAGCAGGTCTTTCCGACACTATATATCACTCTTTACGAGCCGGAAGTCAACGATATATCCGAGAATAATGTGCCGAAAACAGGCTTATATTTCTCAAGGAAAATTGTATCAATCTGACGATACTCCTCCTCGGAAATAATGCCCTCTTCGAGCATCTTTCTGGCAAGGTACATGGTTGTCTGATAGAGTTTTTCGTTGCGGAATTCTTCTTTACTCATCGCCGTCACCACCTTTGAAACGGTCGGCGATGTAGCACTCATGGCTGCAATACTTCCTGCGCTTGTCTCCGTAGATGTGAAACTCCTTACCGCAGCGTGGGCATCTAAAATCGTAGACCGCTTTACGCTTCACCTGGTCGAGATGGCTGTTCCACCATTCGTTCCTGCACTTGTCGCAGCAGAAGCGTTTTTTCTTCCGCTTGGCGATCTGCTGAATTTCCCGACCGCAATTCTCGCAGGCTGTTGTTTCCCCGGTGAGGATAACGGAGGGCACGGCTGCCATGTCCCCGGTGATATCGTTCCTGCGGCAGAAAGACTTTACTGTGTTTACCGAAATGCCAATCGTCTGGGCAATCTTGCCATAGCCGTTTCCAGCCGCACGGAGTTTTATGATTTGTGCTTTTTGATTATCGGTCATATTCTCTCGGCTCCTTCCGAGGGATAGGTCTTGTGGTATCTCCCTCACTCACTACCGAGAAATTCAACCCCCACCGTTACGGCATAAAAAAAGCGGCCTGCAGACTCTCCAAAGAGAAACCCACAGGCCATACCTGTTCTGAAAAATCCTTTATTGTCAACGGTCGGAACACGAGGAACACGAGAAATCCTATTACATCATAAATTTTGCAAACGAAAATGGAGTATATAAAAATGTGTATTATATACGGAGAGATAGGAATTTGCTGTTCCTATGTGTTCTCGTGTTCCGACTAAATCTTTGTTGTGTAATCAAGGCTTATCCAGCCCGCACCGGATTTGAGCCGTCCCCAGCCCGCCGTGGCGCCTTTGCCGGACTTCACCTCAACAATGGTGAACACACCGATGCTGGTAAACTTGCCAGTCCTGTCATAGTCAGTCCCAGGGCCTTTACGGATGTTCAGATTAGAAATGCTGACTTTTACAAGGAACGGAACTTCGACAGTTGTTGTTTTCGATGTGTAGATGTTTACACCATTTACATCAAACACACTGTATCCCGGATTGGCGTCAGCGCATTTCTTGGCGTTATCCAAAATCTTATATGCGCCTTTCTGAGACTTGGAGTCCGCCCAGGTTTTACGAACACGGTACCAGGCGATTGCCGTCCCGGACTCTTTCACATCGTACTGCGTAAGGCTCCACCGCTCGATGATGGAGCAGAGGTTCTCCACATAGGTCAGGCTCGTGGCGTAGCCGCCATCCTTGATGATCTGCACAGCTTTCTTGTAGTCGGTGCAGCCCTTCAGGCCGTCATAACGGAGTTTGTTTCCGTTCTTCGCCCCAAGGAGATATGCACTGTGGTCGGTGATGGAGTCCTCCACGCACGGATATTTACGGAAATCAGCCGTAATAGTTTCATAGCTGCCGTCAGCGTTCTGCTCCTTCGTCTGCTTGGTGTACTTACTTTTGCCGTCCCAGGTCGAGCCGCTCCAGGTATTACCTGAGAGGGAGCATTTCATGCCGAACACGTTATTGGCGTTCTGCGCCAGTTCACTCTTGCCATAGCCGGATTCGAGGATGAACTGCGCCATCGAAACCGATGCGAGGATGCCCGTTTTCTTCTGATCCGCAGTAAACAATGCCCCTACACTCTTTACAACATCCGCCTCGGAAAGCCCGGAAAAAGCAGAAGCCTGTGTTCCCTGTGCAGACCCAGAACCATCGGTACCACTGGCACCACCACCGAGAGCTGCCGTGACCTTTTCTGCCAGATCGCCCATCCTGGCATACATCCAGTTTCCGGGGCAGGACTTGCTGGCAAACCAGCGATGCACCGTCAGCACCATTTCATCGGATTTCGGCTCATAAGAGAGCGTCTTGTCCTTATCGCCAAGCCACAGGAGCTTCGTCTTGTCATTGCGCCTGCAGATATCCACGCAGAGTGTGATCAGCTTCTGGTAGACCACATCCTTAAAGGCATACGGCTCTGTGGTATCGGACGCACACTCGATGGTGACGGCCCGCTGATCGTTGGCACTGGAAGAAGAACACCAGGAGCGGTTTTTCTCCTCCACATACATACCCACTCGGCCGTCCACGCCGATGCCGTAGTTACAGCTTGCCTGTTTGGATGTAGGAAAGAAAATATCGCCCAGCGTCTCCACCGAGCATTGCCCCACCACACAGTGGGGCGTGATGCGGTCGATAGCGTGCGTCCTCTGCCCGGAGTGGTTGGGGCTGAGTTTTGTGTAAGATACCAGTGAACTGTTTGTGTAAGCCATAATTATTCGTCCTCCTTTTCGTTTTCCGCTCTGTCATGGAGCTGCTCCAACACCGCTTTCAGCTTTTCCGGGATGGGCAGGCCCAGGTGTGCGGAGTTCTCCAAAATGCTCACACCCTCGTTGGACAGGTAGAAGAAAATGACTGCCGTGCGAAGTACAGAGCCTGTTCCAATGACCTGCACGTCCAGGATGTGGGCAATCCCAACCAGCAGGAAAATCAGCACCTTCCGGCAGATACCCTTGAATCCCACCTGGCTGTTGAGCTTCTTGTCCGCTACGGCACACATCACGCCCGTGATATAGTCCGCCACCGCAAACACCACAAGGGCGATAAGCAGCCCGTCGTTTCCGCCAAGGAAGTAGCCAAGCCACCCTCCCACAGCGGTGAACGCCATCTGGATCACATTCCAAAATTCCTTCATGTTGTTACCTCCTCTTGATTTTGTGTATGAAAAAAGCGGCCACTCCGAAGAGCAGTCGCTGATTCCCAAAGTATATTGTTAAATCTGCTTCGGCAGATATTCCCATAAACGCATATCCTCCTGACCCAGGGACCACATACACATTCCCCGTAGTTTCCAGCGGTATGCCGCCTGGTTCGCCCAATAGACAAGGGAGTCCACATCCTGGTAGTAAAGGATGGAGAATCCGTCCGCATCGCCGAGGAACAGCCGGGATATCCAGATGTTGATGTCCTTTGGTATGATCCTCGCCGTGTAATTCCCGCCGCAGGAAATCTCCAGAAGGTCAGAGTGGAAAAAGTCGTAGTCCAGGGAGATGTCCTCGCTCCGGGTGGAGGATTCCTCCACATCGGAGGTCAGCGTAAACACCTGGAACTCCTCATCCCAGGTGCAGCTTGAGCGGGATATCCTGCCGTAGATTTTAAAGCTGCCGTCCGGCATCTGGACATCAAACCGTTCATATGGCTCATACGTCCAGGCATCCCCCAGACGCAAAAGCTCGCACACAGTCGTATTGTCCGAGCGGTATCCGGCATAGCCTCCTGTAAAGCCGCTGACCGCCGCCGTAAAGCGCAGGGTGTAGGAGGAGCCGGAATACACCCGCACCCGGTTCCCTCGGATACGCATCTCCACCGTGTACATGGAGGGATTGTCTCTCAGATCCGCCGATGCGGTCTTTGCGATCTCCTGGCTGTAGCTGCCAAGGAGCGTGGAGCCATTGTATAGTTCCACCGCCTGGGTATCATAGTTCAAACAGCAGAACAGGCTGCCGCAGAATACACCGGCCCTGCCGCTGCCGCCTGCTGGGAACGCCAGTCTTGCCCGAAGATGCAGCTCTGAAAAGCCGCCATAGTTCCAGGCAAGCTCTCCCTTTCCTTCAAGCTGGGAGAAGACACGCTCCATCGAATATTCATCGGAACGCCATACCTTCCATGAGCCGGAGCGTACCGTCCAGTAGTCTGTCTCCAGCACACCGTAATCCCGGAAATCCTCGTACCAGACGAGTGCGGAGTCAGGCTTTCTGCGGAGCATCTCCAATGTCAGCTTGAAGCCCTTATCGGGAACCGCCATGTTGCCATTTACATCCTTAAAGCTCCTGGGCGCAAGGGCAAAGGTCGCTTCCCCAGCAGAGGGTTCCTCAGAGAAAGCGGAGCAGACACGGAAACCGTAAAACTGCACGCCTTTGACATCCACCGAGATCGTAATGGTATGCGTCCCGGCGGAAAGCGTTACGCCACCGGCAAGGGAAGTCCAGAAGGTACTCCGCCAGTACGGCCACCACAGGCGGCTCTCCGTGAAATGCTTTGTGCTGCCGTCCAGAGCTACATAGATGCCGTTTTTGTCCCAGAAGGGATAGCAGAGCCGCACCGCCACATCGTAGGTTCCCGCCGTATCAACGTTAAAGCTGTAGGTCACCGAACCGTTATCGCCAAGGGTGGCGATGCCGTTTTCAATGGAGACGATGCCGGATGCAGAGGAATAATTATCCCCATCATGGTCGATGTATATTGTTCCGAACTCTGTCTTCTGCTCCTTGCCATAGGCGGTCAGGTATCGCCTGCGGTTGTATGTCCCCACAAGCTGGGGATACTCACGGGAAACAGCGTCCGCCCCTTCCATGTAATCGTAGACATGGGGAAAGGCATAGGGCACCTTATCGTAATCGTCCCAATAGGCCACGATGGGGAGAAAGGGCTGCGGCGGCGCATCGTCCGTGAAATTGTAGCCTCCCGTCATCCACAGCTTGGCGGCATAGTAGGTGTTGGATGTTCCCCGATAGGTTTTCCCCAGGTTCTCCGGCGTATCGTAAATCTGCCAGTTCCAGCCGTAGGCAGGCATACCGAGGAAGATCTTATCCGGGTCCATGACCTTCGTGGCGTAGTCGTAGATGCCCTCCAGCCAGCTTCTTGGGGAAACCGGCCCCGGCGCGGAGCCTGCCCATGCCATGCCGTAGGACATGATGGACGCGGTATCGCAGTAAGCGTTTAAGTCGCCGTAAACACACCAGTTCTCGCCGCCAACCGAGCCGTTTACCGAGGTCATTCCCGGCAGGCAGATGTTCATGTGCTTTGCAGGGTCATAGGCTTTCACCGTATTGTAGATGTTGCGGAACATTACTGTGGACTCCGTATGGGTGGAATAGCCGTCCCCACGCTCCAGGTCGATGTCGATGCCGTCACACCAGGGATATTTCTCCATGATGCGGATGATCTCCGAGAGGAACCTGTCCTGCGCCCCGTCCGTGTTATCCCGCAGGGCGCGAAAGATGCTGTTTGCGCCATCGTTTGCCACGGTCAAAAGCCACTTGATATGGGGCCATTTATTGATGTAAGTGAGCATATCCGAGATTGCCACACCACTTTCATAGATTTCTCCGGTCGCTCTTACCTTAAAGGAGAACAGCCCGATCTGGCTGATGCGGTCGCCGTAGTCTCGCAGGGCTTCGTACATTCTGGCGTTGCCCATGAATGTCCATACCATGATCTGTTTGCCTTTTAATGTGTCCATTAGAGCAGAGCACCTCCATCCTGCATTTCCTGCATCTCAAACAATACCCGTGCTGTTTTTCCCTCCGCAAGCGTCACCCTGTGCTTGGAATCCCAGGCGGCGCTGTACTGGTAGAAGCCCTCTTTTTTCTCCGGGCTGCCGTTTCTGGTGCATTCCCGTGTGGATGCCAGAAGAGCAAGGTCATCTTCCGCAGAGAGCGCACCCGGAAAAGAAACCTTCTGGCCGCCCACACCCTGGGCCAGTTTGACCGAGCCGCCCTCCATATCCGACTTGGGATAGAGATGCACATCCAGCCCTGCGGAGGTCTGCCCAAGATTAAAGAGGATGACCGTTTCCTCGCCCCGCACCACGCCGTTGAACCAGACGGGCGCCTTGACCTCGCCGTTCTCCCGGAACTTTTGGAGGAACACCTCGGTGTGGGGCGTGTATCCCGTCAGGGCAGCGCTTTCCTGCAATTGCAGGTCAGTAAAATAAATCGTGCCGGAGCAGTCCGTGATGGTAGGCTTCACGGTGACGCTTACGACACGCATATCCTGTTTCCGGTTAATGACCTCCGCCAGCCGGATAAAAGCGACCTTACCCATCCAGCATCCACTTCATCTCACAGGGATGGCCTACCCATCCCGTGGCCACCGCCCCTGCCTGCAGGAGGATGTCCGTGATATAAAGAATCCCGGTGCAGTTGGTGATGCATACCCGCACCGTGATGGATTTGACCCTGGCGGAGTAATTCTCCGGCATGATTTTGGCGGAGGTGGATGATAAATACGCCATAGCTGCCTCCTAATACAAATCTATAAATCGGCTCTCCGTGCTGCCGTCCTCATACTCAATGACCACTTCAATGCCCACCTGGGCGTCGTCGCTCAGCTTCTCCAGATTTTCCGATCCGATCTGCGCCGACAGGGTGTAGCTGGCGCGGTTGGCGGGATAGACGGTCTGGGAGAGGCTTTTGGTCATGCCCGCCACGCCCTCCGCTTTGAAGGAAGCCGTGCCGGATGCGCCGTTTTCGCCGTCCGCTTCAAAGCCGGAGCTGACCCAATAGGCAAGCCCGTCATCGGCCCGGGAGTTTCGCAGCAGGTTAAAGGGAACCATTTCCCGGATATCGTTATTGGACACCATACTGGTGCCCTCCAGGGAATCCGCCGCATTGTCCCACTGGCTGGCAGAGCTGCCCAGGTTTTTGAGCGTAGTGGAAAGCTCCAGCACCGTGTTCCACGGCTCCTGCAGATTGTATTCCCTGCGGACGATACGGGTGGTGACCGAAAGCCCCAGTTCCTTATCCTCCACACGGACATAATCCCCAAGCTCCCAGGCTTCATGCTCGTAGCCTGTCAGCACGGATAAGTCCATCGCATTCAGCACATAGGAGATGGTGGGCTTTGCGTAGTCCGCCAGCCGCATCTCAGCGTATTCCTTCATCTGGTAGGGGTTCGTGAAGGAGGAGCAGTCCAGGGTGGAGATGCGCACCTCATTTGTGTAGGTGAAGTCCTCCACATAGGCTTTTCCGCCGTTGATGTCGGCAAAGGTCATCCCTTCCGCGCCCACAGCGTAGAGCCTTGTCACAAGCTCCCTGGTATCCACCACACGCTGGATGGATTTCATGTTTTTCCTGTAGGCAAACAGCGCGCCACTGTCCCTGCCGTTTACCGTCAGCAGATGCACCAGACGGTTCGGGCAGTCAAAGACCAGGTCGCCGCCGTGAAGGTCTGCTGTATTTCTGAGGATGGACAGGGCATTCTTTTCCGTACTGGTCCAGGTGCGCTTTGTCCGTACCGTCACCGTACCGACGCTCCACTCAGTGCCCTCTAAGGCGTAGGCCATCGCGGTTTCCGGGTATTCCGCTTCAAAGGTTCTTTCTTCCTTGCGGACAGAGAATGTCAGGTCATAGAACTCCGCCTCCGCATACACCTCGGTCACGGCGCTGCCGTCCGTATCTCTGGTATCAGTGACCGTCCTGACCTTGTACACATCGTCCACGATCTGGATCTTCTTCTCGCTGTCGATATACCCACGCTTGCCATCCCGGTAAGGGATCTTAAAGGAGAGGGTGTCCTCGCCGTTGATCTCGCCCGTGACAATGATGTCGTAGGCATTCTCCAGCACCGCCTCCCATGCACCATTCCTGTCCAGCACCACCGGCCTTGCGTAGCCGATCTTCTCATAGGGCGCTTTTGGGATGTCGTAGAGCCGGATATCGATGAGCTTTGGCGTCCGTGCAGTGTCGGAAGTCGTGAGCGTTACCCGGAAACGGATATATGCCCTGTTGGGAGAGGTCAGTCGCCCGTCTGAAGGGACTGCCGCCCAATCACTCCAATCGGTCAGGTCATCACTGGTTGATGTCTCCACAAAGGAAACCGCCGTTGTGCCGGAAATATACTCGCTGGTTACGGACACACGTCCCGTGCCGGAGAGGTTGCACTCAGCCGCCGCTGTAGTCAGCACGCCCTCGGACGGATACACACCGCCGGATGCCCGGAGCGTGACTGCTCCCGGCTCGGTAATGCCGTCTACACTCCCGGAGGTATCCCCGGCGTTCGCCACTAGGGAGGAGCGGAAATAGTCCATCAAGTCCTCTGCGGTAAGTGAGGTATCGCAGTCTAAAAACCAGTCGTCCAGCCCTCCGGCATACCAGTAGGAATCGGCGTGCATTCCAAGAATCAGATCCGCTGTGCAGGAGCGGTTCAGTTCCCCGGTAAAGGTGAAAACCTCCGATGCCCACACAGTGCCGCTTTCACGGTCGCCCACTACATACTGTGCCGTCTTGTTATCCGGCTCGATCAGGCAGGCGATAAAATACCAGCCGCCGTTTACCAGGGAGAAGGACGGCGTGACCGTTTCATCCAGAATCAGGGAGCCGGTATCGTCATAGAGCATGACCCTCGGCCTGCCGCGGAAAAGGGAGAGGTAGAAGATCGGCTGACCGGGACCGTATCTTGTGTTGAAGATCGGGCAGTAGGTGTTTCCCACAGAATAGGTGGTGGGGTTCATCCAGCCGCCGCAGAGGATACGCCCTCCAAGCTCTGCGAAAATGCTGCCGTCATTTGCGACCTTCAGATAGGTCTGCTCGGAGGACGGGTTCACGATGTTCATGCGGAAGTAATTCCCCATGCGGTTTGCGGAAAGGGACGCGCTGGTGCCGCTCCAGTTATTAATGTATGCCGCCCGTCCCATGCCGGAGGAATCTAAAAGGCAGTCGTCCTCATCCGGGGCCGATTCATTGAACCGCCACAGGCCGTCCTTTGCCCACTCGACCGGGAACTCGCCTGTGAAGTCTGTCTGTTGATTCAGTATTGTCTTTAGCGCCATCGCCGCTCACCTCCATCTGCTCCTTGCCTGTATTTCAAGCCCCGTAAACACAGCATTCGACACTGCCACGGAGACAGTATTGTTACCCACAGAAAGCGTGGGAAAATTCAGTTCCTCCAGATACGGCAGCCCGTTTCGCACCGTGACGCCGTTTTCATCCTCTACATAGGCGGTCATGCGGTCGGTATCCACCACCAGCGTTTCGCCCGCCGCAAGGGTGGCGTTAACGATCTTTAATTCCTGCCCGTTGGTCGTAATGCTGATATAGTTTCCTACTGCGGAGGTAATTTCTCCCTCAATACGGTAGATGGGATTCGACTCCATGTTCCCGGTATGCCGGGTTATGGTATGGCTGCCCTCCGCCGTGATGGAAAAGGTTTCATCCTCAATGGCGTAGCCAAAGGGGTCAGGGCAGAAAAAGGTCAGCTCAAAGCTGCCGGAGGAGCGCAGGAGCCGTTCGCACTCTACCGCAGCGTTCAGTCTCGCCATAAAATACCGGTCCGGCACATCATCCAGAATCAGCTGCTTCAAACCGCCCACCGGGTCAAGCCACGCCGCAATATCATCCAGCGTGGAAACCAGGGCGGGAAAGCTGTGCCTTGGGAAGATGCTGCAGGAAACCACGATCTCCCGGTAGTCAAAGTCCGCTCCGAAGTCGGTAACGCCATACTTTCCGGGAACGGTCGTGGTAAAGTTGCGGAGCCGCCCGCTGACCTGCCAGGAGGTCAGCCTTGCTTTCAGCCCTATGCTCTTTGAAGTAATGTCATTGTATGAAAAGCCCATAGACTGCACCCCCTTTAAGCTGTACTAAATCTTCCCTGGGCGCGGGAACCGGTCTGGATCAGGTTGTAAAGCTCCTGGGAGATCCTGCGGATATCGTCCTCGCTGCGGACGATCATCTGCTGAATGGTGATGAGGGTTCCGAAAGAGGTGCCGCCCGTTCCGCCCATGCCGCCGGAAACAGAGCCGACCGTTCCGCTTGCGTCAAAAGCAAAGTTTGAAGGAACTGCCGACTGCATATCCGCTGCCAGCCCATTCATCACGCCAAGGATGCCGTTGTTTAAGTCCTCTGCGGCACTGATAGCCGCGCCTGCGCCGTCCTCGATGCCGCCGGCAAGTCCCTGGGTCAGCATATCGCCCACCCACGCCATCTCTCTAGACGGGGAGGAAATGCCGAAGAAGCCCTTGATTTTACTAAGCAGGTTCGAGCAGAAGCCGCTGACCTTGTTCCACAGCCAGCTTGCCGCATTCCCGATACCGTTCCAGATGCCCTTGATGAGGTTCAGGCCGATATTTGCCATCTGGGACACACCGCTTGCAAAGCCCTTCACGATGGCGGAGATGATCTGCGGCACCGCCTTTACGATCTCCACAATGATTTTCGGAAGGTTGGTGATCAGGGCCACAAAAAGCTGTACGCCGGCCAGGATGATCTTGTCGATGTTCCCGACAAGGGCGTTGATGATGCTTGTAATGATCTGTGGGATTGCTCCTACAATGGTGGTAATGATGGTGGGCAGGTTCTGGATCAGGGAAATCAGCAGGTTTACCCCGGCTTCTATGATCTGCGGGATACTGCCAAGGATCGCCGTCACCAGCCCGTCGATGATCTGCGGGATTGCCGCCACAATGGCCGTGATGATCTCCGGCAGTGCGGAAATCAGGGAGGTCAGAAGCTGTATCCCGGCGTCAATGATCTGGGGGATCGCCCCAACGATAAACTCCACAAGCGCCGTGATGATGGCGGGTAAAGCCGCAATCAGAACAGGGATAGCATCTAAAAGCCCCTGTGCCAGTCCCAGAATCAGCTGCAGGGCAGCGTCTAAAATCATGGGCAAGTTTTCAATCAGCGTCTGCACGATCTGCGTCACCACAAGGACGATCTGCGGAATCAGAGTAGGGACAGCCTCCGCAATTCCCTGTGCAAGGGTAACAATGATCTGCGCTGCGCCCTCCACCACAGCAGGAAGGCTCTGGATGATGCCGGAAAGAAGCGAGGTTAATATCTGCATCCCGGTGTCCACAAACTGCGGCAGCATGGAAACCGCCGTATTCACAAGCCCCGTGATGGCTCCCGCAAAGGCTTCATCCGCACCGTCCACGCCGTTTATCATATCGGTAAAGGCAGAGATGACCTCGGAAATGGCGGGAAGGAACTCTGCCCGCAGGCTGTTCTTCACATTGGAGATGGTCTCCCCAAGCCCCGCAAGGGTCTCATCCAGCTGCGCCTGTCCTTCCCTGGATGCCACCAGCGCCTCATTGTTACGGTAAAACGCGCCGCTTGCCTCGTCATACGCCCCGGAGAGGGTCTCCATGATGAGACGGTTCCGTTCACTTTCATCCGAGCAGGCCGCCAGCTTCTCGTTAAATTCGTCCTCACTGATGCCTACCCAGTTTAAGGCGTCCGCCAGGGAGCCAGTGACCTGTCCCACCTTGGCGGTCTCGTTTGCCGACTCGATCATGCCCTCAATGGGGAGGGCGTCACCGAAGGTGCCGTAAACGCCTGCGGCAATGTTCGTCCACTTGGTGATGTCCTGCTCGTTTTGGGCAAGCTGCGCCAACAGCTGTGACGCCTCCGTTGCCGTGTCCGTATCGCCCAGGATCTTGTAAAACTCGGTGTAGGACTTCTGCGCCGCCTCGCCGCTGTAGCCGGCCGCCTCAAAGGCGGTGGTCAGCTTGCCCTGGGCTACCCGGTATTCCTCCGTGGCTTCGTCCAGGTTCCAGATGGCGCTGCCAAGTTCCTGGATACCGCTTAACGCCGCCTGGATGCCGGAGGAGATGAGGTTGCCCATTGCCACCGTGGCGACCGAAAGGCCGGAACCCAATTTATCCGCACCTTCGGAGGCGTCCTCCAGCGAATCGCCCAAGTCCTCTGCCACATCCCCGGCGTCCTTCATCCGCTCCCGGTTTTCCCGAAGTTCCACGGAAAGCAGGGAGATGCGTCCTTCCAGTTCCTTTGCCTCACTGGAGCCTTTACCGTACTGCAGCACGGCATTGGAATAGGCGCGCTTCATCCCTGCAAGCGCATCCTCCTGCCGGGCGATCTCCTGGGAGAGACGTTCCGTAGCGTCCGCTGCGTCTGTTTCCTCCCGGGAAAGGGCTTCAATGGCGCGCTCATTATCGGAAAGCTCCCGCTCCATGCTGTTTAAGGCGGCTTCTGCGTTATTGAGCTGGATCTGCCAGTTCTGCGTGCGGCGGTCGTTCTCCCCAAAGGAATCTGCGGCGTTCCGGAGGGCGGCCCGCAGGGTTTCCACCTTGTTTTTCTGTGCTTCGATTTCCTTATTCAGCACAGTGTTCCTTGCGGAAAGCGCCTGCACGGACTTATCGTTTTTGTCAAACTGTGAGGACACCAGCTTCATTTCAGAGCCAAGCACCTTGAAGGACTGGTTGATCTCGGACAAGGCCTTTTTAAATTCCTTCTCGCCCTCAATGCCGATCTTCAGACCGAAATTATCCGCCACGGGCTGCACCTCCTCTCCTTAAATTCCATAGGGAATCACATCGTCAATGGTCAGCACCTGCTTCGGCTTTGCGATCCCCATAAACTGCTTATGGCATTCCCAGAGGTCCATGAGCAGGCCGAATGGGAGGAGCATGGTTTCATCCAGGGACAGATGAAGCTGCGCCGTCCCGTAATACAAAAGCCGGGTAAACAATTCTTCATCGCTTACCCGGCCGCCGTGTTTTTTCCCTCCGGCTCACTTTCCACGTTCCGCTTGGTACCCCGGTACATCGCCTCCATGATGGCATCCTTGTAATCCGTCAGTTCCATCGGGGAGGTGAGAAGCTCCACCTCATCGGCAGTCAGCTCCGGCTTTTTGTCCTCCGGGTGTTTCAGGTTATGGACGAGGATAGGCTGGTTGCAAAGGAGCGTAATCAGCCAAACGATCTCGTCCAGCGCCATTTCAAAATTCTCCGCTTTCATCAGCTTCTCGCCAAGGTTCTCTAAGCCCCCGTAGCGTCCTGCGATCAGCTTGGTGGCGCGTGTAGTCAGAAGCATCTCATATTCCACGCCGCCGATGGTAACCATTGCTGTTCTTTCATCCATGACTCAGATCCTCCTTAACCTTCGCCGTCCAGCGATGCCGCAGCAGCGGCCGCATAGGACGGTTCGTAGACTTCCTGGTACCAGTTGGTGATAGTCGATGCGGACACACCGGCGTCCCCCTCGGTGACCTCAGCTTTCCAGGGGTGCTTGCCCTGGCCGTCCACCTTGTTGCGGCGCAGGACTGTCCCCTCGATAGTAGGCGTGGAGAACTCGATGCTCTCGCCCTTGGTAGTCAGGTTGGTGGCAGGGATGCCGAACTTCACCTTGTAGAGCCAGAAGTATCGGTACTTGCCGTTTGCTTTCTTTGCACGAAAGCCAATGGCGACAGGTGCGCCTCCGTCTTCACTGGCGGAGATGATAACGCCGTTCTGGTCGATCACCGCACCTGTCAGGTCAGACGCCGCAGCTGCGCCGATATCGTCCACGCCAAGGGTGAGGGTGCCGCTCTGGAACTCCTTCACCACCTCCGCAGCGCCATCGTCCGCATACAGCGTCGCCTCCGCAAGCTCCACGGAAAGCTCTGCGGTCATGGCTTTCGCAAGGGATGCCGGAGTGGCGTAGGTCTCGTTGCCATCCTCATCTTCCGTGATTTTTGAATAGAAAAGTTTATCAAGGCCAATGGTAGCCATATCTCATTCCTCCAATCTATACAGTTTCGCCACGTCAATGGCGTAGTGGTGGTAGCCGGTATCGTCCTCATGCCCGATATACCGTCTGTCCGTAATGGTAAAATCAGCGGCAAGCAGGGCTTTGGAAAGCTGCTTTTTCCGCTTCAGATAGTTGCCCCTGGAGAACAGGGAAAGCCGTACCTCCTGGGTCTCGTATTCCGGCAGGTTATCCGCATGAAGCTCGTAGGTATCCGCAAGCGGCGTGACCACCACATATTCGTCCGGCGGTTCATCGGAGAACACGCCTGTCTCCACAGGCAGGCCAACCGCTTCTATCACAATTTTCAGTTCCGAAAGTAAACTCAAAGGTTCTCCACCTCCTCGTCCAGCTTTGCCTTCATGGCGCTGATACAGGCGTTTTTGGATGCCGACCGGGCGGGCTTCAGAAACGGCTTTGCAGGCTGGCCGCTTTTGCCGTATTCCAGGATGGTGGCAATTTTGGCATTGCTGTCGCCGTCCGAACGAGGCTCGGAAAAGCCCACCTTTATGTCAAAATCCCCGTTCCTGTCCTGCAGGGCGGGAGAAGTGCCAAGAGAACGTAAAAGCTCCCCGGTGCTTCTGGAGTCATACTTTGTCCCGCTGCCAATGACAGACTGCAGGTTGGAGCGCACCTTGTCTTCCACGACCTCTGCGCCTGCCTCCAGCACTTTCGGGATAATCTCATCCGTCTTATCCGTCAGCCGGGATACCTTCATCAGAAAGTCCTCCGGCATTTTCATTTGAACCTTAGCCACCCGCTTTCACCTCCGTCCCCAGCACCTCCAGATACATCCCTCTGCCTTTGACATCCTCCACAGAAGTGATCTCAAAGGTATGCCCATCGCAGAGGATTCGCATATCTGTGGTGATTTCCACATCTGGGATCACTCGTAACCGAAAAAGGTCGGTGGCAGTGGAGAAGGACGCCATGTTCGCCCATTTCTCACTGCCATGCCGACCTTCCCGGTATGCTCGCACCTCAGCTACCGTCACATCCGTTTCCGTCTTGAAGCCGTCCTCATCTTGTGTAAACTGTTTCTCTATGATGGAAATGAAGGTGTTCATCTTGCCAAAGCTCATACTCACACCTTCCAATCCCGGTCAAGCCGTAAGAGAAGGTTGACCGTGTTCCACACCTGCTGCGCCGCATTGGTGTTGTCTGCGAAGAAGCCGCCTGTGGAGCCGTCCCTGGATTCATAGAAATGCGATGCCAGCATGATCACCGCCTGTTCGGTAGTGGCAGGCATTGCGTTGTCAGTATAGTGGCCCGCCGGGATATGCTGGTAGCTTTCCGCATAGGAAACAGCGGCGGTGATGTAGCCCTTCAGAAGTTCATCATCCGCCGAATGCTCCAGAATGAGATTGGCTTTTACTTTTGAAAGCAGTTCTTCCATCACCGCCGCCTCCCTTCATTAGCCCGCAGACTTCTGCGCCAGCACTTTAATGGCTTCTGGCAGAATCAGCTTGCCGTCCACACGCTGGGAGGCAAGGAAACCTACCTGTCCGGTAGCGGCATACAGCTCGTTCAGACGCTTGAAGGAACGTCCCTGTCTGTCTGCGATCCAGTAATAGCTAAAATCACCGAAAGCCACGGTCTTTGCGTCTGCCGCAATGGCAGGCATAAAAGCCGAGGTGCGTACCGGCTTGCCAAGCAGCAGGTCAGGCGCACCGGCAGTCAGGGAAGGCTGCCAGAGGTACTGCCCCTGGTTGTCCTTCAGCTTGCGGATTGCCTTGATGGTGGAATCATTCAGCACCCACACGGCGTTTCTGCGGTAAGGGGCTTTCAGGGAATAGAACAGGTCGATCAGCTCATCGGCAGTGATAGCGGTCGCGGACGCGGCGGTAACGCCGGTCTCCGCACCACCCGTGGCGGCAAGGATGCCCAGCGGCTTGCCGGAGCCGTCCCCGGTAAAGAACGCTTCCTCCTCCTTAGCGCCGATACGGCGGGCAAACTCACGGGAGATGTAGCTCTCCAGATCAAAGACGCTGTCGTTCAAAAGCTCCTCGGACACCTTGATCATGGTACCCAGCTTATAGGCACCGATGGATACCTGACTGAAGGAGTCGTCGCTTTCCAGATATGCGCCTTCCTCATCGATCCATGATGCGGTGCCCTTGGTGGCTACCACGGGAATCTTGCGGTCGCCGCTGGAGGTCTGGATGATCTTCGCCAGCTGACGGAAGATGTTCTCCTCCTCCAGAGCTTCTACCAGAGTACGCTCGTACTCGTCAGGGACGAGATACCCGCCCTCGGAATCGGTGCCGATCTGCAAAGCGTTCATCACGGTGGGCATGGGAGTCTTGGAGCGCATCATGTTCCAGAAGTTCTGGCGGTACTCATCGGTAGCGCGGCCGGTCTTGGCAGTTTCCTTGCCGTTCATGGGCTTGCCGGTGAGGGGCTTGTTCACCGGGCGGTTCAGTTCCGCATCCAGCGCCTCCTGGCGCTCCAGACGGGCGATCTCCTTGCCAAGATCGGTGATTTCCTGCTCCATGCGGGAGTAGGTGGCATCGTCCTCGGCGGACAGCATACCTTTGTCGTTTCTGTGGGAATCCAGGAATGCCTTGGTGGCCTCCCAGGCCTTGGCGCGCTTTTCACGCAGTTCAAGAATAGTCATAGTCGTTATCCTCCTTAAAATTTCATCAAATTAAGCCGCTCATAGAGACTGTCTACGGAGCGGCCCTGGGGTTTTGGATCTTCAGTTTTCTTAGGATTGGTCTTGCACTTTGCCGCGATCTTATCCATGAGGGAATTGACCACTGCCGCTTTGGAATAGAGCATGGACACCGCAGGCGGCTCCATATCCTCCGGCACTTCGGAGCGTTTCAGGACTTCATCAGCAAAGCCAAGCTCCACCGCCTTGTTTGCGTCCATCCAGGTCTCTGCGTCCATAAGGTGGGAGAGCCTTGTGCGGGAGAGACCGGTCTTGATCTCATAGGCGTTGATGATGGAATCCTTCACGCTCCCAAGCATCTCGATGGCCTTCTGCATTTCTGCGGTATCACCCATCGCCACGGTCATAGGGTTGTGGATCATCATCATGGATACCGGAGATACCAGCACATTTGTGCCAGCCATCGCAATGACCGATGCGGCGCTGGCCGCAATGCCATCGATCTTGACCGTGACATTGCCCTTGTAGTCCATCAGCATATTGTAGATCTGTGCCGCCGCTACGCAGTCGCCGCCGGGGCTGTTGATCCAGACGGTGATATCGCCGGAGCCTGCCAGCAGTTCCTCCTTGAAAAGCTGCGGCGTGATGTCGTCGTCAAACCAGCTTTCCTCGGCGATGGTGCCGTTCAGGAACAGCGTTCTCTCCACTGTTTCCGTCTGATTCACCTGATTCGTCACCGTCCTGTTTGTCCACTTCCAGAACTTCTTCATCGGGATTTTCCTCCTTTCCGTCATCGTTCGGTTGTGTATCTGCAAAAGCCCCCGCGTTTCCAAGCGGGAGCATATTGCCGTTGATAAGGTAGAGATCGCCGCCATCCTCGGCTGGGATGCGGTCCATATTCTCCAGTTCCCGGATGTCGTTGGCGCTCATCCAGCCGTTCTGCCTTGCCGTAGCATAGCCGTTCATGCGGCTTGCGTAGTCGCCGCGAAGCAGACCCTCCACATTGAACTTGGTAAAATACTGCTTCTTTTCCTCTGCGGAAAAGAGCGTCCGCTGGATGGACTGCTCCCAGCGCACCAGCCACGGTTCGAGGGTGTATTTCACGAACTCCAGCGACTGCTGCTCGATGTTGGAAAAGCTGGACTTTTCCAGGTCACCCACCATATGGGGCGGCACCCGGAAAATCCGGGCGATCTCATTGATCTGGAACTTCCTCGTTTCCAGAAACTGCGCCTGTTCCGGGGAGATGCCAATGGGCGTGTATTTCATGCCCTCCTCCAGCACGGCGATCTTATTGCTGTTGCCGCTGCCGCCAAAGGTGGACTGCCAGCTCTCCCGGACACGCTGCGGGTCTTTAATCGTCCCTGGATGCTCCAGCACACCGCCGGGAGCCGCGCCGTTGGCAAAGAACTTCGCCCCGTATTCCTCACAGGCAATCGCCATGCCGATGGCGTTCTTCGCCATAGCGATGGGGGAATAGCCCACCAGCCCGTCAAAGCCAAGGCCGGGAATATGCAGCACATCGGAGGATTTCAGCCGCACGACCGTGCCTTTGACCGTTGGCGCATCGTCGGTGCTGACGGTGTATTCGTAGTAGAGCTTTCCGTCCCTGTCACGGTCCACCGTCATCCTGTCCGGCATCAGCGGATAAAGGGCAATGACCTCGCCCTTACCGTTGCGGATGATCTGGGCGTAGGCGTTGCCCCACAGGAGAAGGTGGGTCATGAGCGTTTCCCTGAACACAAAGGAACTCATCTCCGGGTTCGGCTCATCGTGCAAAAGCAGATATAGCGGATGGTCGATGGCCTTCTCCTTGCCGCCGTCCTCCTTGTAACGGTAGAGGTGGAGCGGCAGTCCCGCCACAGCCTCCGCCAGGATACGGACGCAGGAATAAACCGCTGTCATCTGCATGGCGGAACGTTCATTGACCCGCTTGCCTGCCGAGCTGCTGCCAAAGAAAAAACTGTAGGCGCTGCCCGTGGTGCGATTCTGGGGCTTATCCCTGGAACGGAAAAGCCCTGAAAAGATACCCATATATGATCACCGTCCTTCCTCAAATAAACAAAAGGCCCCGGCTGTCATAAACCGAAGCTCCCGTATCGTTGCCACAGCGGATCGCCCGGTCAAGCCCCATGATGGTGGCGATTGCCCCGTCGATCTTCTCTGTGGATTTTTCCTTATCCGCTTTGATGTTGCCTGCCGGGTCGGTGCGAATGTAGATGTTATCCATCATCCACCTCAGCACCGGGTGGCCGCCGTGGGCGATTTTCTCCTCCAGCACCAGCTTCATCAGTTCTTTGGTGGGAGGACTCATATCCTTAAAGCCCTGCCCGAAGGGAACTACCGTAAAGCCCATTCCCTCCAGGTTCTGCACCATTTGAACTGCGCCCCAGCGGTCGAAAGCAATCTCCCGGATATTGAACCGTTCGCCCAGCTGCTCAATGAATTTTTCAATGTAGCCGTAGTGGACCACATTGCCCTCTGTGGTCATCAGCACGCCCTGGCGCTCCCACAGGTCATAGGGGACGTGGTCGCGCTTTACACGAAGGTCGAGCGTGTCCTCCGGCACCCAGAAGTATGGGAGGATACTGTATTTGTCCTCCTCATCCTGCGGCGGGAACACGAGAACGAACGCCGTAATATCCGTAGTGCTTGAAAGGTCAAGCCCGCCGTAGCAGATGCGACCTTCCAGATCATCCTCGGATACAGCAAATGCGCAGGCATCCCATTTATCCATTGGCATCCAGCGCACCGACTGCTTCACCCATTGATTGAGCCTTAACTGCCGGAAAGCGTTCTCCTCACCGGGGTTCTGCTGGGCGGACTCACAGGCGGCCTGCACCTTGTCAATGCCCACCGTGATGCCAAGGGATGGATTGGCTTTCTTCCACACCTCCGGGTCCGTCCAGTCCTCATCCTCGGCAGCGCCGTAAATGACGGAGTAGAAGGTGGGATCGACCTTCCGTCCTTCCGCAATGTCGATAGCCTTCTGATGTACCTCGTAGCAGATGGAATTTGTATCGTTTCCCGCCGTGGTGATTAGGAAGTAAAGCGGCTGCATCCTCGCATCGCCGGAACCTTGCAGCATGACGTCAAACAGCTTTCTGTTCGGCTGCGTATGCAGCTCATCAAAGATAACGCCGTGCGTATTAAAGCCGTGCTTGTTCGCTACGTCCGCTGAAAGCACCTGGTAGGATGAATTGGTCGGCTTATACACGAGCTTCTTCTGCGACTCCAGTATCTTCACGCGCTTGGCGAGAGCCGGGCAGAAACGCACCATGTCCACGGCAACATCGAACACGATTTTTGCCTGGTTGCGGTCTGCAGCGCATCCGTACACTTCGGCGCGTTCCTCACCGTCACCACAGAGGAGAAGCAGCGCCACAGCCGCCGCAAGTTCGCTTTTGCCCTGTTTCTTCGGTATCTCGATGTATGCCGTGTTGAACTGGCGGTAGCCGTTGGGCTTCAGAACGCCGAACAGGTCGCGGATGATCTGCTCCTGCCAGTCGATCAGTTCAAAAGGCTTACCCGCCCATGTCCCTTTTGTATGGCAGAGCGACTCGATGAACATGACGGCGTAGTCTGCGGCATCCTTATCGTAGTGGGATGTTTTCGCCATGAACTTGGTGGGCTTGTATTTCTTCAGTTTTCGCAATTGCACCACCTCCCAAATGGCATAAAAAATAGCCGCATTTATGCGACCTTCCAAAATGTATCTGTACGAGAGACAGAGCCTTCCGGCCCGTCTCCTTGGTTATTCGGATTGCTGTGTTTTACTGCTGCATCGCCCAGGCGATTGCGTGGCCGTCATCTTCAAACTCGGCCTCGCTTGCCGCCCGCAGTCCGATGGCTCCTTCGCAGGTATGGTCATCGTCAAGGAACTCGTAGGTTGCTCCGAAGTAGCAGGGCTTGTTCTGCCCGTTGTAGTAGTATCCCGCGATGACCACCTTGTCTCCAAAGGTCAGCAGCTTGCTCCATCTGCATTCCAAATCCTCCGGCGTGGTAGGATTCGGCAGTCTGTATTTTCTCATTGCATCATTGATCGTCATGTTCGTGTCCTCCGTTTTCGGTGTTTTCTTTGCCTTTCGGTATGTACATATATCACTCTAAAAGCACATAATATCAAGTCAATTCCGAGAAATATATGTACCAGATATCCTCCCCGGAAACTGTGTAATTTATTCCTCTTCGCCGGTCATAATGAAGCGGACGTATTCCTTCCTATGCTCCTCCAGATAATTGACCAGTTCGTAGAAGTCCCGCTCATAAGCAAGGCGCTGCACCATGTTCACATCGAACATATTAGTAAGCCCTGTCTCGCGGATTGCGAGAATCTGTTCCTTAATCTTCTGCGTCATCGCTGCACACCTCCAATCCCGATACCAGCTTTGCGTAGATCGTGGTATAGCGTTCGCACTCTGCTCCTTCCGAACCTGCGATAGCCTGCAGGAAGAAGTTGGCGGCTTCCTTGCGGGAATCCCACACCTTTTTCTCTCCATAGCAGATGGTCGTGACCGTTGCGAGCTTCTTTACGATATCCTCGCCGTAAACCACGTTCAGTCCGCTGCCCGTGTCCCACCGCATGAGGAGGGAGCCGGTATCGTCCACGCCGAGGACGGTGCCTTTCGTTCCGACAGGCGGAGACTGCACGTCCTCCATCCGTACCAGTTCCACCCGTGCGCCCGCAGAGTACTCCCTGCGGATACGCTCTACCGTTTCTTTATTCGGAAATCTCATGGTCGACACCTCCATTCTTGAAAGCCGAGGAGCCTGTGAGGTTCTTCAGCAGGATTTTCCGCTCGACCTTGTACTCCGCGCCGATGAAGCCCAGCCGCAGGAGGAAACAGCGGAATGCGTACTTCTCGTTGTCCACTTCCTTTTCCGTGGCGGTCACGCGCTTGGCGTTTCTCGCCATCTCGCAGAGTGCGGAAACAAGGTGCATATATGCCTTTGCGGAATCGCCGTCCATCTCCGTGAACCAAGGGAAGGATACCTTCTCGTCCGTCACCTCAATCGGAAGGCTGTCCGCGCCAAGCGCCTTTTTCATAAGTGCCGCCTTGGAATCTACGATCCGCTGAAGGTTCTCAAGGGCTGCGTCCGAAAGGCTGTCCCTTGGAACCGCCACCGTAAGCCCCTCTGCGGCGGCCTGTGCCGCGCTGTCCTCGGTTTCGGATTCTTCCTCGACCTCCGAATCCACGCCGTCCTGCGGCTCACATTCAAAGCCTGCGGCGGCGATGGCTTCAAGCACCCGCTCGACCTCCTCGCTGTCGGCGCGGTCATCGAAGAGGAGCGTCCCGTCCTTGGTGACCGTGAAGTAGTCGATCTCGTAGTTGCAGGTCGGCATGAATTTGTATTCTGCCTTTGCTCCCGTGGTGTCGGCGATGACCTTTACCAGTTCCTTGCGCCTTGCGCCTGTTACGTTGTACTTTACTTGCATTGCGTTTACCTCCGTTTTTGCTTGTTTTCTGTGCCTTTCGGCATGTATATACATCACTCTAAAGCCCGGAAATAGCAAGCAAATAAAAGATTTTCCACCGTAGAATAACCGCCCGATTATGCGGTCGGAAACTGTGAGTAATACACAATGCCCGAAAGCACGAAAAACACGCATGGCAGAGCCACGCCGTTGCCCCACATCTTATACTCCGCAGAATCGGAATACGGATCGGCAAGCCACTTTTTTATCTGCTTTGAAGTCTTGGGCTTGCTGTCTGGTGCGGTAGCCAAACGCCATGTCTCGAATACCTTGTACCAATAGTACAGTTCCTCATCGGACGGCTTCACCGTGCCGAGATCATCGCACCACCAGTCCGGGAAGCCCTGCAGCCTTGCGCACTCGGTCGGCGTGAGCCTGCGGACGATGTAATACGGCTCTTCGGATATAGTCGGCGGGTCCTTGTAGTCCGTAGCGACCAGCGTGTTCGCCACGTCCTCCTCGGCTTCCGTATGATAGGAATTCTTGCTCGTGGTATAGACGGGATGCGCCACCGCGCCCGGTCCCTTCGCCACCATCGTAGGCTCGACTTCCTCCTCGACCGCTATTCCGAACTGTGCGTTCTGCCCCATGTTATAGGTAGCTCTGTCGATGCCGTAAGCCACGCCGTGCTGCTCCGTGGCGTTCAGCGTAAAGCTGACATTGTCCTCGGAGTACCCGCTGCCCTTATGGGACGGTCTTGCTCCGTTGCCCTCAAGAGCCACCACAGCCATGCCGTCCTGATTGCAGGACGGATTACCGCCGTTTCCGTCAAGCGTCCGTGAAGTCTCCGCTTTGTATATCCCGCTGTGCGGATTGGAGGACTTCATGGAGTTGCTCTCCTTGGAGCAGATGCCGAACACGGTCGGAACGAAAAGCGTCTGGTCGTTGTTGCATCCGAGCGTTGCGGACTTATCGTCCTGGATGAGCGGACCCTTGCCGCCGCCCTCGCAGCCGGAGCGAATCTTCAGAGTTTTCGGTGTCTCCACCACGAACGGCTGGTTATTGCCGCCCGTGCCGAAAGTGGAAAGGACGGTCTGTGCCACATCGAGCGGTCCCGTGTATCTGGAATCCTGCGAGTGGTTCTCGAATACCAGCGGAGGATGGTGGCTTTCCGCACGGAGCGTGTTCGTCACATCCTCAGTCAAGTCCATCCGCTGCCCGCCCTGGTCGTTCAGGCAGAAAGTGCCTGTCTCTCCAAAGCCCTCGCCAGCATCAGCGGCAGCTCCTTGCCACGAGCGGAAGCTCTCCGCAGAATACCCAGACATGCCTTCTGACTCAAATAGTATTTTTCCGGCACTCCCGCCTGCAAAATCTGCGACAAGGTAGATGCGTTTTCTTCTCTGGGGAATTCCCCAATACTGAGCGTCAAGCACTCTCCAGGCAACGGAGTAACCATCTCCCACGATGCTTCCTGCGGACTGCCACTTCTTAACTGAAGGAACAGATACGGTTTCGTCTGCGATGCGGCAGACGCTTTCGAGGACGCATCGGAAGTCCTCTCCCTTGTTTGAGGAGAATGCCCCAGGGACGTTATGAGTTGTAAGCAATTATGAAAAGACCTCCTTCCAAAATATTGAG